>Ga0208375_1000354_pt1 | contig 70393 bp, 92 predicted proteins | sample RifOxyD1_FD_184038 | JGI IMG/M metagenome (GOLD analysis project Ga0208375, IMG submission 184038) | Soil microbial communities from Rifle, Colorado - Rifle Oxygen_injection D1 (SPAdes) | ecosystem: Environmental > Terrestrial > Deep subsurface > Rock core/Sediment | place: Rifle, Colorado... | reverse complement strand
TTAATGCCTGGTTCAATAAAGCTAAATCTCCTTTTAGATAGTAGAATCCTTTTCCTGAAACTCTCGCAGAGGAATCAAAGTCCGCCATGTTCAGCTGCTCTGCAATCTCAACATGAGTTTTGATTGGAAATATGAACTTATTTATTTTTCCGCCTTTGCTTATTACTTTATTCTGTGATGCATCTTTTCCCGAAGGAGTTTTCTTGGATATTATATTCGGAATCTTCAGCATAATGTCAGTTAAAGCCCGGATTAATTTAGATTCTTCATCTTCTAAAACTTTAATCTGATCCGGAATCTTTCTCGCTTTTTCAAGAATAGGCTTAGCATCTTTCTTTGCTTTCTTTGCTTCATTAATTCTTGAGCTTAAATTATTTCTTTCTGTCCTTAATTCCTGGACTTCTGTTTTTAATTTTCTTATCTGAGAATCAAGTTTTATTATTTCATCCACTAAAGGGAGCTTTTCGTTCTGGAACTTCTTCTTTATGTTTTCTTTGACTAACTGAGGATTTTCTCTTATTAAGTTGATGTCTATCAAGCTCTCACCTCAACCTCTCGCCTATTCAGGGCATTTTTTAAAGCTTTGCCCAGATTGTGCTCCTCTCTTATCTCTATCATCCCGTTTTTGCCAACATTTGCCGACATCAGCAGATCATCTTTAACATAGATGCTCACGTTTGCTCCGGAATATTCCGGGTCTACTTTCAAAGTTACCTTTCTCCCGTTGGATTCATATTTAAAGTTTATGGGGTTTCCAAATTTCTTTTTCGATACTTTGTGAGTTAATTCCTGGACGTCAATGCTCATTCCAAGCATTTTTTCAAGCATCTCGATATTTTTCCCTTGCTTTCCTATGATTGCCGCAATGTCATGCTCAGGAACGAATATTGTGCATTTATTCTCAGAATCAATTTGAACCTCTGAATGGTCTGTATATCTCTGAAGTTCTCCCTGAATAGCCAGTTTGGCTAATTCTTTTATTGGGCTTTCTTTTGCAGTTTCAGTAACAGGAATAACAACTGTCTGTTCTCCATAAGAATAAATCTCAAATTCTAATTTTCCAGTTTCAAAATCGGAAACAGTTACAATCGGCCTTGCCAAATCGGCTTCAGTCATTCCGCTCGGGACCTTGACTTCCATCTGAAGGCTCAAAACTTTATGCACCTGTCCGTTTTTTATGAAAACAACAGTATCAACAACATGGGGAATAATTCCCAATTCTATTTTTCCCAAAAATCTCTGGATGGCATCAACAGGATCTGTTCCATGGACAACTCCGACCATTCCGACCCCAGCCAGTCTTAAGTCGGCAAACAGCTGGAAGTCGCTTATATTTCTCATTTCATCGAAGATTGTGTAATCCGGCCTTGATAATAATAAAATATCGTGGATTTCCTGATTAGAGCCATGTGCGATTGCATACTGGGTTACTGTGTCCGGAACAACCAGATCTCTTGGCGCTTCAACAGTCTTTATTATCTTGTTTTGCTTGGCATAGTATTCTGTCAGTGCTTGGGTAAAGGTGCTTTTTCCCATTCCAGGAGCACCAGCAATCAGTATTCCTTCGGCGCTTCCCCTTAATCTTGATTTTAATTTGTCGCTTAGGTGATATTCTTCAAGTGTTAATTTCTTTACCGGACGGACCAAAGTAATTTCCCATCCGTCTGAAAATGGAGGCTTACATATCACTGTTCTGTATCTTCCAAGCTGAACGATGGTGGAGCCGTGCCTTTCTAATTCTATAAATCCATCTTCTCTTCTTGTAGCTTCTTCAATTATCTCTTTTGCCATTATTTGGATTATTTTTTTATCTAAAATGTCATCAACTTCTGTTAATTCCCATTCTCCAGGCTTTCCTCTTTTTGCGACCGGCTTTGTATTCTCTTTAATGTGCAAAGACATAGTAATTTCATCAAAATATTTTTCAAACATCAAAGGCTTAATCTCTCTTTCAAACTCGAAAAGAATAACTTTTGTTCCTTTTGCTTCAGCTGCTAAAGCATTTACTCTGTCTGCAGTTAAAAGAGTGGCTTTTTCCTGGTTCGCCAAGTCTCTTATCAAAGAATCAATGGCTCCGGATTTTGCCATCCTCACTTCAGCTTCAGTCTGCCTTCTTCCCATATATTCAATCTTGAAATCGGATTTTTCAGAAAGATTCCTTAGTTCTTTTATCTCTTCCAGTCCAAAGTAACCTTTTTCTTTTCCCGAATTAGCCTGATGTTCAAGTTCAGCTATGACTGCTTCATGGATTATGACCGTTTTCGGGCTTATTTCCCTGTCCTTGATCTTTTTTGAGACTAACCCCTCAATCAATACAGAAGTATCTATCACAATCTTGTCTATCTTCTCTTTAATCTTCCTTTCTTTCAGTTTCATGGTCTAACTACTGCTAAAATTCATTTATAAAGGTTTGTGTGGGTTTGCTTATAAACTCTCTACCAAATACCAAACAATCTTCTTAGATTAGAGCCAACCAAGTATCTTTTCAATTCTCTTTCTTTTTCTTCAAAGTTCTCAAACAATCTTTCTTCTTTTCTGAAAGCGGATGAGTGATGCAGAGATCTTCCATTTTTAGAAGTGAACTTGTGTTTTTTATGAAGCAATTCATGGTGCATGACCAAATCGATGAAATCTGATCTTTTTTCAAGGACTCTGCTCAATACAATCGTGTCTGTTCTGTAATCATAATGCCCAAGCTTAGTTAAGGTAACATCCCCAAATACAATATTCGGCATATCCATCATCCCGAAGAAATATTTTTCATTAATTCGGTTGAATGATTCTAATAATTTTTCTTCCGGTTTTTCTTTCGGGACTGCAATATGCAAATTTCTAATAAAAGAATTATACAAATCCATGTTCATTGTTGTTTTTCTTAGTTTCAATAATCCAACAAGAAGCTCAGAAGCCGCTCCAATCCTAATTTCCTCAGAAATAGGTCTCCATGATCTGCTTAATTTCAGCAGAAGGACATTTCCTCTTAATTTTAAATTAGCGCCATAATCTTTAAATTGATTTGTATATTTAACAAAAGTTTCATAATTATTAGAAACTCCTAGTTCAATTAGTGCTTTGTCGAGGATGCTCATCGTAATTAATCATTGTAACTTAATTTTAAATCTTTGTTTTTTCTTCCAGATAAACTATTTATATCCGAACATCTTATCGTATTCGTTATGATCCATTATGTTGAGGACAAAAAGAAATATTTCAACAGTATTTCCTTCAATAGTATAGAGCATTCTCCAGTAATTAGACAGCTCAGTTCTATATAGATTTTGTATTCCTAATCTTTTTAGATTTTCAGGAATTAGTTCTTTTTTCAAAGGATTTCCATACTGTGGATTATCTTTTAAAATTATTTTTATTCTTTCAATAGAATTTAATATAGATACCGCTTCCTTGTCTGTTCTTTTTTTCAGCTCTAAAAAGGCTTCTTCCGCCTGACCCTTAAGAATAACCTTAACTTCTTTTCCGCAAAACATTAAATCTCTAATCCTCCTTCGAGCATTTTTTTAAGATGCTCGGGTTCTGCATAAATCCACTGGATACCTTTTGGGCCGTATATTATTTTTCCGCTTTTCCAAAGATATTCTAAAATTAGTTTAAGTGTTTGGTGCATTACTTGTTTTGGGAGTCTTTTTTTAATTTCGGAGATTGAAAGAGGAATGTCTCCGTGTTTTTTAAGAAAGTCTTCAACCATGAGAACTGTATTAAGATTTGGATATCTCTTTACCGTTCTTCCTTTCCTCTCAATCAATTCTCTTTTTTTGAATTGTAATTTTTGCATAAGTATCAACTGATATATATAAAGTATCAGCCAGTATATAAATGTTTGTGTTTTTACTCTCTACTTTGCCTTTATTCTTTGTAGTGAGTATATTCTTAATTATCCACTTATAAGTAGTAACTAAACGAAAGCTTTATATAGGAGTGTTACCTACCAAGATATAGGTGAATTAAATTGTCAACAGCAACACAACCAGAATTAAAAGAATTCTATGCTTCTAGCGCAGATACAGCTTTAAGAGATCTTCAGGATGCACATTACAAACCATTATTTATGCCAGGAGTAATTGATGCAAGACTTGCGGATGAAAACTTATTCAAAACTTGGTTATTATCTACAAGTATGAGAGCAACAGGAAAAACAAAGCAATGTTCTGGGGTTGTAATTTATGCCCATATTCCTAATTACTTTTCAAATCCTGCAAACATAAGAAAAGCGATAGATCAAGGATTAGTTAATTATGCTGTAAAAGTGCCTCAAGAAGAATTTGATAGATTAGTCAAATTAGCAGAAAAAGGAGCAAAAGGAGTTCATATCGTTCCTTATGAAACATTAAAGAAAGCAGCATCAGGATATGTTCCTTTAGATGAAGCGCTTGCTCATCCTCAAACTATTCCATTCTGCAATGGAAAGGAAAGAGCAGAAAAATACGTTCCAAAAGTTGGTGAAGTTTACAATACTAAAACAATAGGAATTTGGCATTCAGATGATTTATATGATCAACCTGTTGCCCGTTTGCTGTATGTTGGTGGCGTTGACGACGATGGTCTCTATGGCTTCGACTACTTCTACGATATTGCTTGTTTTCTCGGGGTACGTTCGTCTGCGAGCGCAGTGAGCGCGAGCCAGCAAAATTCTAAAGAACCACGTGAATCTACTTATTCACAAATAATGAGAATGGTAAGACCTTTAGTTACTAAGAGAAATCACGGAAAGTTAGAAGAAAGAGTAAGAAAACAATTCTAATCGTTATTCATTATGTTTTTCATAAACATTAATAAACTCCTATTCTAATTTCAATTTCGTCTTGGCATTACAGCAAGTTAAATAATAAACTTAATTTGCTTGATGTCTGGGCTACATGCTATTTTGCCAGTGCCGTGGTTTGATTTTAACGGTCATAAAATACAGCAACGATACTGAGTAGGAAACGAAATCGTAAAGTTGCAGTGAAACTAAGTGGCAAAAGAGCTAGACGAGCTTGCCCGTTTGCTGTATGTTGGTAACAATGACAACAATGGTCTCAATGGCAACAACAACTTCAACAATAATGCTCGTTTTCTCGGAATAGCTCAACATGCCAAGACATTTACATTTATGAAAACATACAAGAATCTTTGGAAAGAACTTTGTTCTTATGAGAATTTAGAACTCGCATTTAAGAAAGCAAAGAAGAGAAAAACATTGAAACCTTGTGTTATCGAATTCGAAAAAGACCTGACAAATAATTTAGAAGCACTCAGAACAGAACTGCTTTTTCATTCTTATTCACCAAACCCCCCGGAAACATTCATCATCAGAGATCCAAAAACAAGAAAAATAAGCAAGTCTGATTTTAAGGACAGAATTATTCATCATGCCCTATGTAATGTGATTGAGCCGATATTTGATAAATTGTTTATTTATGATTCATTTGCGAATAGGATAAATAAAGGATCATTGAAGGCATTAGAACGATTTGACCAATTCAAAAATAAAGTCTCAAGAAACAATATAAGAAAATGCTATGTTCTAAAAGCAGACATCAAGCATTATTTTGATGAGATTGACCATGATATTTTACTTAATATACTAAACAGGAAAATAAAAGATAGCAAAGTAGTCTGGCTCATCAAGAAAATACTTTCAAACTGCCCTCTCTCTCTCTCTCTCTCTCTCTCTACACGCTCTTCCCAGAGGGGTATGCCTCTAGGCAATCTAACTTCACAGTTTTTCGGCAATGTTTATCTCAATGAATTAGATCAATTTGTAAAGAACGAATTAAAGGTAAAATATTATATGAGATATGTCGATGATTTTGTTATTCTCAATGACAATATGGAAGAATTAGAATCTTATAAGGAAAGGATTAATAAATTTCTCACTGACAAATTGCTTATAGAATTACATCCTCAGAAATGCAAGATAACACAAATAGGCAGGAATTTCGCCTTTCTTGGATTTAGAGTGTTTAATCATCATAAATTACTAAGAAAGTCGAATATAGGAAAGATGCGGAGAAAATTTGAAAGACTAAAGAGGGCGTATTCTGTTGGAACTATAACTTATGACGCAATCTATGGTTATTTTCAGGGATGGTTAGCATATGCAAGTTTGGCTGATACTTACGGACTAAGAAAAAAACTAGGCAAAGAAATAGAGAAAAGCTTCCCAAATGAAGTATCAAATACGGAGATAAATAGACTAATCAAATATACAAATTCATCGTCAATGTATTTCATACCTCAATATCGCAGCAATCTTTCCAATCTCTCTCAGTTGAACACCTTCTCTTGTTTCAACTGAGATTATTTTAACAGTTGTTCCGAATTTCTTGGCAAGTTCTTCCAATTCTTCAATTTTATTTTCTTCCAATGATTCAGAAATTAATAAAATATCAACTGCACCAGCTTCTAATTTAGCTTTTACTGCATCAAGACCATATTCAACAATTCCTTGTCTTTTATTCAGATGGTCAAAGAATCTTTGCATTAACTTCTTTTCATCTGAAATTTCAGCTTCTCCAAGAAGATCAGATGCTTTATCAAGCAATTCCTGCAATCCAAACTCTTCAGTGTAACTCAGTGCTTTGTAACCTAAAACTTTCTTTTTAACATCTCCGGTTAAATGGTCCTGATTCAGGAAATCAACGACAGTAACTTCCGGTCCCCCTAAAATAATTCCTTTCAAGCCGGGCATATTGAGAAATTCATCTTTCATTAAATCAGCAACTTTTTTGAAATGTTCCTTTATGGAATCTTCTCTTATTCTTCCAAAACGTGCTGCACTATTGTGAACTATTATTCCGTTTGCTATAAAGTTTTGGTTGCCTACAGAAATATCTACCATTTCAACATTTTCATTTCTTTTTTTAATGGTGGCAATTTTGACTGGCAAAATTGGATGGTTATAAATTTCTTCCAATTGTTTATATAGTTTTTTATCTTTAACATTGGCTAAAATTGAGGCTTTAAATGCTTGTTTACTCATCATTCTTTCATTTCTAAAGAAGTTGTTAACTTTCGGAAAGAGTTGAGTATTGTATCCCGCTTTTTCTATAATCTCCCTTACTTTTGTTCCTGGAGTGAGGATTTGCCTAACGCTATTCTTATCTGTTTTGTTTTGAATTAACTTTTCAAGCTTTAGAGATTTTTCTGTTGAAGTAAACCCAATTAGTTCTTTAAATTTTAATAGTGATTCTTTTTCATTTATTTGTAGCTTAAAAATGGGATTTTTCGAATAAGGGTTATGTTTATTATCGTATTCTTGATAGGAAGCCATGATAGAAAATCTAAGTAATAGAAGTTGGGTTTGACCAATTAACATTTTATTGTTGGCGCCTATCCCGATGCTGTCTGATTTCACATATCCTTCGGCATCAAAGTATCCTCTTAGGAATTTGGCAATAATCCTGTTCTCAGATTCAAGCACTTTTTTTGGAACTTCTGTATCTAATGTTTTTTTAATTTCTGGAAATTCTCCTTGAATTAATCTAACAAGAGGGCGGCTAGTAAATTTTAATTGATGGTAGTTTTTGCTTTCTCTAAACTTATAACCGCTGTTGATGTTAAAGAAATTATCAAACAGCTTTTTATAAGCTAAAGCAACCTCTTTTCTTTGTTCAAAAAGAGTTATTCTATCTATTTCCATACATCCATCTCCGATGTAATAGCCTAGAAACTGAGCAAATTCTTCAGTAAGTTCTTCTGGAAGCCTTACATTTGTTCCTTGGTGATGAAAATATTGGCAGTATCTTTCTAAGAATTCTTCAAAATCTAAGTCAAATTCTACACAGAGTTTTTGCAGAGGTTCCTTATCAATATGTAATTTTCCAATCTCGTAAGAAGAGATGGTTGTTTGAGTAACATTTATTCTTTTTGCCAATTCCCTTTGTAGTAAACCTTTTTCTGCTCTTTTGCTCTTCAATAATTCTTGTCCTTCTTTACTAATTACAAAAGAATTGTAGTATTTTCTTGAATTTAGTTTTTGTCTACGACCAATTATTTCAATCTTTTCAGGCATAAGTAAGATATCTTCTACTTTCAATTCTTCCGCAGACTTCTCAACTATTCCTTTCGGAGTCATCACGAAAAAAACATGTTCCTTGGAAGATTCTACGATTAGTTGCGGATACTTTGTTTTTATTTTGTATACTTCTTGTTTTTGTACATTCCACTTATCTGTTATCGGGGAGTCCTTAATTGAATAATTGTCCATGGCTATGCTCTTTACTACGAGTGGGTTATGAGTATTTTCAATTTTAATGATATCGCCGGTAGAAGATTGAATTAATGTTCCAAAAACATGGCATTGTCCGCCAGCCTTGAACTTTCCCGGGACTTCTGAATGAGTTTTTGCAATTACTTTGAATGCCTTTCCCCTCAGCACGGCTAATGTCGCATCTCTCCTGTCCATGACGACTAATCCGAATATATCTTCAGAAGCGATCATGTCATGCAGAGGTTCTGTAACAAAGCGTTTGTCGCAGCGATAAAGATTTTGGTTCAACGGCATAGGAGGATCGATATAATCAACGAACCATTCTGTGTCTCCCTCATTTTCTGCAACATTTCCTGCGAACGCAGCCAGTCCATTCTTTGGAGTTTTTCCTATCTGCCTTAGCTGCAGAATCATTTTTTCCAAAGCTTCAGTTACATTTCTTCTTGTTGTTGAAGATTTGATGTTTGCGGCTGTTCCAACCTCATCAGACAGCTGATTTATCTTCTTCTGGATGTCATAACCGGGGGGCACATAGACTGTTATTAATTCAGTATGTCTGGCGCTCAAGCTCTCTATTTTCTTTAGAAGTTTCTTCAGTTTATATCTCATCAGAGGGTCATTAGGGTCTATTGCCATGGATTATACTGGTTTAAGATTGTTTATAAGATTTGCCTTAGGATGAGCTGTTAATTAAGAGGGATCTATTTAAATAGTCTTTATTCTTCTCCTTTTTTATGGACTTTCAGCCGAGAAAAAAGAAAGGAGAAGCAATAAGATTACCAAGAAAGTACTCCATAAAAGAAATATCTTTGCCTGATGGCACCATTATAGGTATATTTGCAGGTGAACGAGGACATATACCTGAACACGATATTCTCATAAGATACCAAGAAAAAGGGAAACATATACGAACCCCAAAACACATTCATTGGGTTATTGATTTGCTCATAAAGAAAGAACACGATAGAAAACTCACGCTTGAATTTATGAAATATTTACGAGAAATGTATGATAGAGTTGAAGCGTTCAAAAGTAAAGCTGATAGAGAGAAATGTATTATTAAAGAAACAACAAAAGAGAAACTAAAACGATTTGAACCGTTAAATAAGTATGGCGAGTATAAAGTAGATTTTATTGGTCATCTTATTGAATTGATGATAAAAATGGAAAAGAATACTCCACCAAATAAACCAGCAAGAGTATTTAGAGAGCTTATGGATGCAATGCTTCAAGAGAAAGAAATATTTGTTATCGTTAGTAGAGCAACACAGATCGGTTAATTATAATAATTCTTGCGATAATCTTTTCTTTGCTATTTCTAGATACTTCTTATTATTGTCTATTCCTATTGAATTCCTGCCTAGTGATTTAGCTACAACAGAAGTTGTTCCAGAGCCAACAAACGGATCAAGAACTAAATCATTTGGTTTCGAGGATGATAAAATAACACGTCTTAATAATTCAGATGGTTTCTGTGTTGGATGAACTCCCGCCCATTTTTCTTTTGGTGATGTGAGGGCAATACTCCAAACATTTCTTGTTTGCTTTCCTTTCGGGCTTAAGCTATCAAAAATCTTATTTTTAGTATCGTCATAATTAAATGTCCATTTTGTTTTAGAATGATTTTTAACAGCCCATATTAAATGCTCTGTGCTTTCTGTGAACATTCTGCACGTTATATTTGGCTGTGCATTTGGTTTAAACCAAACAATGCTGTTATTTATTTTTGCATCTAAATGCTGTAAAATAAAACCTAATTGATAGATATTATGAAATGAACCACAAACCCAAAAACTGCCGCCTTGTTTTAAAACACGCCAACATTCATTAATCCATTCAATATTAAATTTAAAAAATTCATCCTTTGAGAATATATCCCATGTTTCTTGAAGTGTTATGTGTTTGCTATATGCCCAGCCCAAACCTTTCTTTTTAGCTAAACCATAAGGAGGATCTGCAAAAATTAAATCTACTGATTCATCTGGAAGTTTCTTTAACTTCTCTAAACAATTCCCGTATACTATTTGGTGAGTGGTTTTCATGCTAACCTTTTTTCTGTCGTGGCTTATTCCAATAAGGAGACTTACATTTTGGGCATACTGTCGGCTCTTGCTTTATGTCGTGAGGCACCCATTCATGACCACAACGTTCGCACTTAAAACCTTTTTGCTTTATTTCTACTAGCATATTTTCTTATATACCTATTCAGTATATAAACCTTTCGTATATTACGCAAAAGGAAAGGTTTATAAATAAAATCTCTTCCTGTTTTTATCGTTTTAGGCTTTCAGCAATAATTTTAGTCCTTCTGAATATTCTTCCAGCGTTTCCTCTGATTTTATTCCTGCCGATACAAATAATCTCATTACTTCTGTCACTGTAGTTGAAAGCATTTCAGCAGCTTTGTCTGTTGAAATCCTGCCATCCCTGTATAATTCTACCGCCCTTTTTTCAAGAATTTTCTGTCTTCCGAAAATTATTAGTTCTTTTAAAGCAGTACTCTTATCTATTTTCTCTTCTCTTGCTGTGTCCTCCAGCATTTTCGAAGTTTCTGGCCCAAGTCTGGCTCCTATGAATTTAATTTCTGACATTTTCAATCTCCTCAACTGTTTTTTCAATAAGCAAATCATTAAACCATCCTTCATTCTTTAATATTTTCAAGGATTGTTTTGCCTTGTCTTTTGATATTTTTCCCATCTTCATCAATGCGACAACTATTTCAGGACTGCCTATTAACTTCAGCGTATTTATATATGCCGCTTTCCTTCCTTGTTTGTTATCTGTTGCAACCATCTGGTCTTCTTCGAACGCTAAAGTAATAGTATCTGCTTCTCCAATTCCCATTCCAAAATCATGCTTAATCATATCTCTCATTTTTTTATTTTCAACATCCTTTACTTTTATTGTCTTATTTTGGACAAGCCTTTCTGTCAGCAGTGCTTCGGCAAACTTTTTCTCTTTCCCTGCTAAAACCTCTTCATAAACACTTTTAGGTAAAACTACCTCAAATGTCCTTGCTGTTGATTCCAGCACAGATGCCTTAGCGAGCAGTATGGCTGTGCATGCGTCCATCAGTATCACGTTATACATTATTAAATAATGTTAAATATAAATGTTTCGATTTTTAAACGATAGATTTAAAAAACAGTAGTTACCCCCAAATTCAAGGATTTAAAGGCTGTTAGCTATCCCTATACAGTACGGGACTGCGTTTAGAGAGCCTAGAAGCAGCGTAAAGCTGTGGGGTAGCTTGGTTATCCTTCGAGGTTTGGGACCTTGTGACCCCGGTTCGAATCCGGGCAGCCCCATTTTAATACCCAAAAATATTTTTTATACTATGGCAGAAGCAAAGAAATCAGGCGGTTCAGCAAAGAGATTTGAAGCTAGATATGGAAGGACTACAAGATCCAAGATTAGCGACATAGAAAAAACGATGAGGAACAAGATAAAGTGTCCTTATTGCTCTAAGATGAAAGTAAAAAGAATCGCTGCAGGAATATGGGGTTGCAGAAACTGCAGTGTCAAATTTTCCGGAGCAGCTTATACTTTGAAGAAAGAAGAGAAAGAGGAGGCAGCTGAAAATGGTTGAATACAAGTGTTTTGACTGCGGGAAAAATATAGATTCTACAACATTAAGAAGGATGGTCCGCTGCCCATACTGCGGCGGAAAGATGCTTTACAAGCCAAGATCCGTTCCGACTAAAGTAAAGGCAAGATGAACCAAGAAAATCTAAAACAATATCAGATTCTGGAGCAATCTTTGCAGGCTGTCCACATGCAGAAGCAGCAGTTCCATGCGCAGTTGATTGAGGTTGAATCAGCTTTGGCTGAACTATTAAAATCAAATACCGCTTACAAAATAGTCGGAAATATCATGGTCAGTTCTAAGAAGGAAGACCTGAGGAAAGATTTGGAAGAAAAAAAAGAAGTTTTTTCCGCAAGACTGAAAGTTCTTGAGAAACAGGAGCAGAAATACCAGGAAGAAGCTGGAAAAATGCATAAAGAACTGATGAAAGGGATGAAGGAGTGAAGCTATGGCGACTATTTCTGAAATCATTGATTTGTTAATGGAAATTTCTGATGATTCTAATTCAACTAAAAATTTAAAATTAAAGATAAGCCATATCGTTTCAATTTTGAAGGCAGACAGCGATATTTCTCTGAAGAAGAATAAAGCTTCGCATGAGCTGGACGAATTGGCAGCAAACAATGATGTAGATTCTTATACAAGAACTCAATTATTAGGAATTGTTGGGGCATTAGAGACAGTTGAGGAATAGTTAATTATTTAAGTCAGTTGTGTTTTTTGGGAATATGCCACTAAAAACTGAAAAGAGGATTAAACTTCTAAAACAATTCGGCTTTGCAACTGATATGGCAGGATACAAGCCAAGCAATCTTGGGAAAGATTATGAATCAGGAAAGATTACTATGTTTTCTTTAAACGATGAAGATACAAAAAGACTTTTCATGGAGTCGATGGATGGCTATCCTAAAATGTTTAAAGAAGGTGTTGACTGCAGTCTTTGCAGTGAACCAATAATTCTCCCAATAGATCTTCGAAGGTATGCTGGTGTGAATTATCATGGCTATTGTTTCAATAATAAGCTGCAAAGTGATTTAGATGCTGCTACAAAAACTATGTTAAGCAAAAAACCCGGGAAATTAAATCTTTCTAATCCGTCTTTAGTAAGTGACGATAGGATTGATCTGGAGTATGTGCTTAAGATTGCGCGAGTTTGCCAGCCTCGTTTTGGGAATACATTTGATGAGGGGCTTTCTGAATTTGAATTAATAGATATAGCGGGAATCAATACAAGACCTCAATTAGAAAAATGGTACTGGACAGGATTAAAAGAATAGTTATTTCTTTTCTTTAGCTAAACTCTCTATATATTCCTGCTTATACTTAAATCCGTTCATCTTAGTTAACTTCTCTATTGCCCTGTCGAATTTAGAGCCGTACTGAGCTCCCTGTTTCTTTCTCCATGCAAATTCTTTTGGCAATCCCATCTCTTCGGCAATCTTTCTCAAGATTACCTTTTTCTCCCCATTTTTAATTTTGCTTTCTCCTTCAAATTTCATTGCTTCGATTATGACGTTTTCGTCCAGAAAGGGAACAAGCAAGTCAATCCCCAAAGCATCCCCCAAAGTAACATCTCTATACAGATCCCTGCTCCACATCTCCCTTAGACCTCTCCAGCACTCTTCATTTACATCTGAACACTTCTCGTGCCTTTGATAGCCGGCAAATATCTCTTCTGCTCCTAATCCCGAAAAGAAGATATTCTCTTCTGCTATTGATTTTGCCGCGATGACGACAGAAGCAACATCAAGCGTCACAAAATAATTTGTATCAAATATTTTTGGCGTTGGAAACACTTTCATCGCCTGTTTAATTATTTCTTTTATTTCGTTTAAATTAAACACTTTCTCTGCGTAAGTTAAGTCTAATTTTTTAGCCAATTCTCTCGCATACCAAACATCAGGAGGAACTTCTCCTGATTCACTTTGATAGCCGACTGTGTAGCACGTGAATTTCAGGTTTAGTTCTTTGCAAATCAACGCCAATAATGCTGAATCTAATCCTCCTGAAAAGAATAATGCAAATTCTCCATTCGGAACCCTCTTTTTAACTGCTTCAATTAAAGTCTGCTTTAACCTCTCTTTATCAGATTTTCCAGTAACTTTTCCATTTAAGCTGTCTATGAATCTTTTCCAGCTTTCTTCAGGAACAAGCCCTTTATCATCGACAACTCTTGCCAGCTTTGCCATACTCTTTAAAGGAGGGAAAAGATTTATAATGTTTTATGTATGCTTTTAAATGGATGATAAAGAAGAGAGCAGGCCTTTACTACGTGTATAATCACACGGGAAAGAAGAAGTTAAGCAAGGGTTACAGAAAGAAAGAGGATGCGCTTAAAAGACTGAGGCAGATAGAATATTTCAAGCACTTAAAATGATGAAGACATTAAGCAAAGCAGAAGTAAAAAAATTAAGGGATGAATTATGGGCAATTTATAAGGTTGATCTGTTCAAGAAAGGAGATATTATCCAGCTTAACACTGATACTAAGTCTATTTTAGTGAATAAAGAGCTTTATTTCTTTTCTTATGAAGACAGGTATGTTCCGACACTTAAATTGCTGCAGAAAATCAATTTTCTGAAGAAAGTCACAGTTGATATGGGTGCTGTGAAGTTTGTAGTTGACGGAGCTGACATAATGAGGCCAGGGATTGTTGATGTTGAAGAGTTTAATGCAGATGATTTTGTCTCAGTTGTTGATGTAAATAATAAGAAACCATTGGCAGTAGGAATCGCATTGTTTAATTCAAAAGAGATAGAAGCATATAAAACGGGAAGAGTGATTAAGAATATACATTATGTCGGGGATGAGATATGGTCTAATCCTTAACATGTCTTCTTGTCTTTGGAACAAAATTAAGAATCATTGTCTGCATTTCTTTCTTTGGTTTTCCTTCTTCGTCAAAGACAGAAACTTCTTTAGTCATAACTTTTCCTGAACCTAAATAGTCATTTCCGTCTTTAATTATGACCATTCCTGTGCATGATGTCTTGAAAGGGATATCCTGCCCTGCCATCCATAATTTAGACAGCTTTCCGATATCAACAACATTCTTCTTTGCTTTTGGACCGATGATTTCAGAGCCTTCAATGCTTAATCTTATTTCATTCCTGTCATTGATGTGCGCGATATACAATCCAGCTTGTTCAATGTTGTAGTTCTTGTAATCAATTTTCTCTAAATCCCTTGAAATGATGTATATTTTATCTTTTGCACTTTTTATAACAAAATCGGCAAAAGAGAAGTCAGCATCCCACTGTTCATTAATCTTTTTAGCTATTTCTTTGTAATCTTTAGAATTCAGGAAGTTTAAGTGTCTCATATTTTAATAATTAAATTTTGATTGTTTATATACCTTTTTAAATTAGTTCCTATCGACCACAGGACAAGTCACCAAAAGATTAATAAGCTTTCAAGGATATTCATTCTGTGAGGTGGATTTATTATGAAATTACCGGAAGCCGGCAGTTCAATAAAGCAATTTATTGAAAGAACCATAACTGAAACAGAAGTAGCTCTTCTTGGCCATTATTGGGAACTAAAAAAACCAATTGAACTCGAATTATCAGCTATTGCAAAAGGTAAATCTGGTGGAGGATTTGATTTACAAATAGTTAATTTTGGAGTAAAAGTAGAAGAGGCTCAACTTCAAAAAATAAAATTAGCAATTGGACCCAAAACAGATGTAGATGAAGCTGAAAAAAGTGCCAGAATTTCCAAGGCAAAGAAAGAAGAAATGATAAATGTTTTTCAACCAAGTAAATTGTTGTAAATACATCAGATTAAAAAAACACTTTGGTAAAGAAACCTTTATAAACATTAATAAGAAACTTTAAGTTGGGGGATTAAATGCACATAACAATAAGGACAGGAAAATCACGCTTAGGAAATGCCTTCAGATGGATATTCGGAGTTAGTGGCGCATTAGGAGCGATAATGGCTTTGTTTACATCGATATTGGCTAGTTTTGGCTATCTTTTGACTGCACTGATTTTGTTGCCACCGATGGATAAAATTTATAAAGAAAAACTTAACTTCGAACTATCGACCGGAATGAAAGCTATGATTGTTATTTTTGGGTTTCTTTTGGCGGGAACAGGAATGATATATTCTTCAATACAAGATGAATTACAAGCAGGAACTATAGAAAGAGTTGTTCCTCAAAAAGCTTATATTGATGAGAGCTTAAGTTCAATTCTTTCTAAATTTACATCATCAAATTCCCCATTAACAGATTTACAGAAAGAAGAATTATGGAAAACAGATTACAAAGGAAAAAATGTTAAAGGTTCTATTTATGTATATGGTGTTGATAAAGGTTTATTCGGTGGATATACTATTTTGGGGGATTTAACACCAAGAGGTCAATACGATGTCGGTTCTGATTTTGCTGTATTTTTTAAAAGTTCAGAAAAAGAAAAATTATTGCGAGTTTCAAAGAATTCAAAAATAATGTTTGAAGGTAAATTGGACGATTATCATCCTTTTATGGGTAATTTAGATATCGTAGATGCAATAATAAGTTGAATTTAAGAAATTAAAACGCTTCATATTCCCCAAACCGGATTCTCTTTTCTCATTATAATTGCAATCTCTTTGATTGTTTCAATCTCTTTAGAGGTCAATGCGCGCTTGAACTCTTTCATCTTCTTGAAATCTGAAGCTGGAATTGAAGAATATAAAACTTCGTTTCCGTTCAAAGTTCTTCCAATCACAACATGGTCAAGAGAAACAGCCCCTTGCTTTCCTTCTTCTAATTCATTGACGCTTTCTTTTTCAACCTGAATCGCTTTTGCTGTTGTAATCTGCTTTCCGTTCTTATCCATCAACGGAACTCCTGCTTTTAATTTTCCGGAAAGTACTTCAACACCGATGACTGCAGGATTGCTTTGCCTGAATATGTAGTTCTTCAATAATTGTATCTTGCAAGGTCTAACTAATCCTTCAAGTGCTTTTTGCTCAATCTGTTTTTCAGAATCCATCTTCCACGTTTCAAAGTCTTCAATTAATCTATAAATAATATTATTAGTTAAAATTTTAATTTTTGGATTTGTAATATCTGAATTGACATTAAATCCAAGAATCACTCCAAACAGAGGATCTTTTGCATGCTGTGTTTCAGCATTAGCTAAATCTTTTCTTGTTATATTTCCGATTGAAGCAGAACCCACTGGTATTTTCTTTTCTCTAAGCAGAACCATCAATGCTTCCAAGCTTCCTAATGAATCTGCTTTAATTACCACTCCGTTTGCATCGGTATGCAAGGTAACTTCCTCAATTTCTTTCTGAACTTCTTCTTTCGCTTCTTCAATATCATTTGCTGAAACTAAAGGAACTCCAGAAACTACATTTCCAATGTCATTTGCAGATATTCTAATCGCAGATGCAGCGACTACTTCCTTTACAGAATCAAACTTTGTCTTTTCATATCTTAACTCCCCCATTCTCTGAGGGACAAATAATGCTTTTACTTTAGTAACAATAGGTTTATCCAATCCGCCGATAACTAAAGTATCGTTTGTTTTCAATACTCCATCAAATAATATGACATCTAATGCCTTTCCAAGTCCCTTTGCTTCTTTTACTTCCAAAACAATGGCTTTTGCTTCTTTTGATTTGATTTCTAGGTTCTTCTCCAGATACTTCTGGGCCATCCCAATCAACGACATAAGTAATTCAGGCAGCCCCTCTCCTGTTCTTGCTGAGCATGGGACTATCGCAACTTGTTTCGTATAATCTGTAACTCTGTCAAATCTTTCTCCATCCATTTTTGCAACGTCATATAGTGAACGTACTAACGTATATAACTTTTCTTCAAAGAACTGCTTTACATGGTCATTTTGCAGTTCAATATTTTGAAGAACTAATTTTTCTTTCTGCGTCCACCCATTTATCAAATCAATTTTATTTGCAGCAATTATGAATGGAGTTTTATAGCTTTTAAGAATTTCAATCGCTTCGATTGTCTGAGGCTTGAATCCTTCATTTATATCAACGACAACTATTGCAATATCTGCTAAGTTTCCTCCTCGCTTTCTTAGGTTTGTGAACGCGGCGTGGCCGGGAGTATCAATAAACAATAATCCGGGTATCGTGAAGTTAATATTAAGTTTTTCCAGCAAAACTCCACACTTTTGTTTGATAACATCCAAAGGGATGTTTGAAGCTCCAATCGATTGCGTAATCGCTCCTGGTTCTGAAGCAACAATATTACTCCCTCTAATCCAGTCCAGAACGCTTGATTTTCCGTGGTCTACATGACCAACTACTGTACAAATAGGGCTTCTTATTGGCATAGAAATAACGTTTAGAAGGTGCTTTTTAAAGATTGTTATGTTGTTTAAAAATTAATCCCTGTATTTGATATTTATCCCAATCGTTGTCAAAACAAACATGACAAGTATAATTAGAGTTAAATGATTTTCATATCTGTTCAACAGCCATTGAAATGCTATCTGATATACATAGATGGATACTGTGGCCCAAACTATGAAAATCAAGGCGGATATCATGCTCGGCAGCAGAGGAATGTTTCCCAAGAATATTCCCTCTATCCCGTCAAGAATGGGGGTTATTACCCTCATGTTCATTGTCATTTCCGTCAGAACAAGGAAAACAGCAGCAAACATATGTGATATTAATACAACATGGCTTGCAAAGAAATTATTCAAAAGAAGGTAAGCTATGCTGAAATATTCTAACACCATGCATTTTGGTTATTTAATTGGTTTATATTACTTTTGGTATTTTTAGTTCGTTATTATTAATACGAGAATTTGGCATTTGTGTTTTGCTTAGTTCGCGATATGCTTAAATATACCAATCTAGTTTATTTCATCATGAAGAAAATACAGGAAGGCAAAGCAGTCATCGAAGTAGATGAAAATCCGAAAGTATCAAAGAAATTACAAGTATTCTACAATCCGGTTATGAAGCTTAACAGGGATATGACTGTTCTTTTACTGAATTCTGCTGAGAATAAACAGATGCAGATTGCAGACATCATGGCCGGGACAGGAGTCCGCTCGATAAGGCTGATTAATGAGCTGAAGAAGAACAAAATAAAGAAGATTTGCACCAATGATATTAATTCTATTAAAAAAATAAAAAGAAATTTTAAATTAAGTAACTTAAAATTAAATAAATCAAAAGTTGAATTTCATTCAGAAGACGCAAACTTATTTCTGTTAAAATCAAACGGATTTGATTATATAGATATTGATCCTTTCGGAACTCCTAATGATTTTCTTGATTCAAGTGTTAAAAGACTTTCAAGGAACGGAATATTGGGAGTCACTGCAACGGATACTTCTGTTTTGGCGGGGACTTATCCGAAAACGTGCAGAAGAATTTACTGGAGCAGCAGTTTCAGGAACGGTTTCATGCACGAGTCATCTTTGAGGATTTTAATAAGAAAAGTCCAGCTAATCGGAGCTCAGTTCGAGAAAGCACTGATTCCTGTATTTTCATATGCAAAAGAGCATTACGCAAGAGTATTTTTCAGATGTATAAAAAACAGAACATTATGCGAAGAACTAATCAAGCAGCATAAATATGTCCTGTTCAATCCCAAAACACTTGCTTACGAAGTTTCCAATCATAATTTCAGAGATAATTGGATTGCGATTGGTCCTCTATTTGTTGGAAGTTTAAGTAATAACGCGTTAATTAAAAAAATGATTAATTTAACGAACGATAAGGAAGCAAAGAAGCTTTTAACTTTAATTCACAACGAATTAGATATTGTTGGTTCTTACGATCTTCATATGTTAAGCAAGAAGCTGAAAGTTCCTGTTCCTAATTTTGAATCAATCATCAGAAAAGCAAAAGCAACAAGAGTGCATTACAATCCGAATGCAATAAAGACTAAGTTAGGTATTGAAGAACTAAAGAAACTCATCTAGAGCCGGGAATTGGACCGTCGTATTTGTACCTGGGAACTTTTTTCCCGTTTACAGCAATTTCTTCCAGAAATTTACATTTAGGTTTGGCCCAGATGTTCCAGTCCCCTATTGTAGCTTTGTAGACTACTAATTCTTCAAGATTCTCGCTGTACTTCGCTACGCAGATGACCATATAGAGAGCGCCCTTATAGTCCCTGTAAATTCCGCGTTTTATTTCTTCCATTTTATTTCAGTCTCTCGCTAACTTCCTGCTGTATTACTCTCTTTCCTGCGGGTGTTAAAGAAATAGTAATTCCTTTCCCTTTCGGACTTTTAACTCTTGCAATTAAATTTAACTTTTGCAGCTTATCATAAACAACATCCTGCTTTTTATCAATAATCAATGAATCAATAGGCAGCTCATCACCGACTTCTTTGGTTATTTTGTAGACAGAAAATAGTGCTTTTTTTTCAGGATCTGTTAAACTATATTCAATCTTTGCCATAGGCTTTTCTTCAATTATTTTGACCTGGCTCTCCACAAGTATCTTTAATTTGTCAAACAGCTTGAAAAACTCCTTTCCCTTCTGATTCAAAGAAATCACAGTGTCAGCATCAATCGTATCGACATGAAGCAATCCGTTGCTTTCAAGAATCTTTATGTACTTACCAGGATTATCTATTCTGATGACCTTCTTGAGGTCGGAAACACGTATTGTATAGACTTTCCTGTTGATGACCTCGGCTTCGTATAACTCCTTTAGAATCCATACACAAGGCCTGTTGACCAGTATCTCGTATAATGACATAGATTAGGCAATTTAACCTTATTTTTATAGTTTTGCTAACAGGATTAGTGCCTATACCGCTGCTTAATTACGTTAAACTTAGTATTAGTTCGGGGGGACGCCCCCTGCGGGGCACAAACGATTTCTGATAGAGAAGAATCACAAGCCAAGTGGCACTAATCCAAAAATAACCCTTTTTAAGTAACGGAAGTAGGGGTCTTGAAAGGCACGATTTGAAGGATTAGAATAAACGGAAGTGACGTCACAAACGGAAGAAAAGGAAAGATATATAAACTCCGGAATAATTTAAATAATCCAGTGTGAAGGAAACTTCACTTACAATCTCGGCAAAAGCCGAGATGCACATTTTGGCTACGCCAAAATTGTATCATTGGGGGGTTGGTTATGACTGAAATAAGCTTTGAAAGTGTTTTGAGAAACCCTATCTACAAGAATAGGGATTTAATCTATGCGTTAATACCTCCGGGTGGATTACTTCATAGAACAGAACAAAAGAATGAGCTTATCATGGAGTTGGCGCCAATCCTTATGAATTCTCCGATATCATGCATCTTTGTTTACGGAAATCCGGGAACAGGGAAAACAAGCTTGATCATGGAGCTTGGCGAGAAACTGACTACTGAGACAAAAAAGAACAAAGTTCAGTTTGAGAAATTATATGTAAACTGCTCAGAAAACAGGTCAGAAACGACAATTTTAGTTGATTTACTTGCACAATTGAATCCTGACAAGGAATATCCGAGGCTTGGCTGGAACAGGGCGAAAGCAATAGATGAGTTCAGTAAAGAACTGAACAAAAGAGATTCAAATATATTGATTGTTCTGGATGAGGTTGACTATGCATTAAAAGAATCCGGAGATGATATTCTTTACAGGCTGAGCAGAATCAATGAATTAAACATGAAATCGAAAGTATCGACTATAATTATTTCAAATGATGTGAGGGTCTCTGACTACATAAAACCGAGAACCCAGTCTGCGTTTGGAAGAGTCAAGGTAATTTTCAATCCTTATAATTCAGAAGAGCTCGGGGATATTTTAAGGGAAAGGGTAAAGCATTCACTTAAGCCGAACGTCTGCACCGATGCTGTAATAAACAAAATTGCGGAGATTGAAGCAAGCAGAGGAGGAGACGCAAGAAGGGCGCTGGAACTTCTTGATTCCTGTGCAAAAATAACAATGGCCAAGAATGAATCGAAGATAACACTTGATGTTGTAAGCGATGCAGACTCGAATCTTGAATCAAATTCAATCCTTAACACAGTATCATCTTTGACGAAGCATCAGAAAATATTATACCTTACTATGCTTAAGAATCAGAAAAAAGTTCAGATTGGGGGAGATGTATTCAGGGAATATCAGGAGCTTTGCAAGCAGTACAATGCAGAGCCTTTAACTGAACGAATGATAAGATCATTTTTCATAAATTTCAATGATTTAGGATTGGTTAAATCAGAAGTCGGCTGGCTGTCTTCAGCGAACAAAAAAATAAGAAAGATCACATTCAATTTGGACAAAGCACTTTTCAAGAAAGCTGAAAAGCTTTTGAGAGACTCTATCTGAACAAAAGAGGTGTAGAGCAATTTCTACACAAGAAGAATAGGAAACTGTCCAAAAATAAAAAAGAGATAAACATGGGAAACATACAGGTCGAAATGGGGGAAAATATGAGTACAGCGAGGGCTGTCTCTGAAAAATCTCATTTAATATATCCTGTTAGACATGAATATGACTTTGAAGCTTCTGATTCAGTCATCAGAAAAGAAAAAAAATTCATAACAGATACAATCCATAAGATTGTTTATGACAAGAAGCACTTTGGCCATATTTTTGACGATGCGAGAAAGTCAACCACATTATACTTTTCCGAGTTATTGAGAAGAACTCCAGAAGAATTATTATCAGTTCTGGCTCAATTCAGAATCAGAGATGAAAAATCAGTTCTTGATATGTATGGAGTTGCTCCGGTAGCTTACAGATTGGGTGCTGCAAGAGGAATAAGAGGTAGGGAATTAGACGATTTGTCGTTAGGCGTATTGATACATGATTTAGGGAAAGACGGGATACTTGATTTTAAGGCTCTTCATAGAGATGGCGAGTTAACAGAAGAAGAATGGAGCTGTATTCATCTTCATCCGGAAAGAGGAGCCGATATAATAGACAGGATAAATGCATATTCGCTGAGAAAACACAGAAAAAATTCCGTTAGCAGCGGAGCAAGACAAACAGCGCTGGAGCATCAGATATATTACGATTCAGATGAAGGCTATCCTGATTTACATGGTGTAAAACCCTGCAGAAAAGCACAGATAGCAAAAATTGCAGACAGCTTGCACACACTCAGGCTGAGAAGGGAAATTCCGTTGAGGGAAGGCTTAGTCGATATAATTCACAGAACTCAAAGAGGAGAATATAATCCGCATATAGTGAATACATTAATACAGCTTATCAGAAAAGACAAATCCGATCCAAGAAAAACAGGAATAGGGGAGACAAAAACGATAATTCTGCAAGAGAGGCGTTCGTACGATTCATAGTCATGCCTAGGTTTTTGTGAAGATTCGTCTTCACTAAACCTTTGTTTGTTGGGGTTGAGCCGTCGGAGAAATCCGGCGGCTCTTATATTCATGGGGGGGAAAATGGAAATAATAACAATGGCTACAATAGCGATGGGAATTTTTGCAAAATTCTTAGAGTCCAAGCTAGAAACTAATATGGGGAATGAAGAATACATTGAGCTGGACAAGATAAGAACTGAGCAAAAATATTCATTGAAAAATTTAGAGACTTTCTAATAGAAAGTGTTATTTTTAAGGAATAACTTTAAAAATAAGAGACATTACTTACAAATCAATGATGGATATAGGACAAGCACGGCAAGCTCTAAATAGGCTTCTTGAACGATTTAAACAATTTCAGAACGATTCTTCTTTGATGAGCAACGAGGACCAGGCACGAAAAAGCCTTATTGAACCATTCATAGAAAAAGTTCTTCATTGGGACACAGAAGACCCTGCACAGTTCAGAGTTGAAGAAACAAAAAGAGGAAAACGTATGGATTGTATCGTTTATAATCACGGAATTTCTCAGTTTATTGTTGAAGCAAAAGCATTGAGTGTACATATTACCGATAATAGAGCATTTTACGACCAAGCAATAGAATACGGATACAACAAAGAACACCCATTTGTTATTCTTACCAATTTTAAACATTGGATTATTTTATCTGTAGATAAAAAACACGAAATTTGTCGATTTGATATAGAAAATTTGTCTGATGAAGACCTTGAAACTTTATTGAATTTTGAAAAATCCACCTGGTTATCTAATGGACGGGACAATCTTTTCATCAAATTCGGAAAATCAAAAGGGACAATTCCTGTTGACGAAAGACTTCTTGAAGATATGAGAAACTGGAGAGATATTCTTAGGAAAAATATACTCAAGAATGAAAAACAAAACAAGATTAGTTCCGGCAGCGAAGAAGATATGATGCTTCTTGAAGAGGATGTGCAAAAATTCATCGATAGAATGATGTTTATCTGCTTCTGCGAAGATAAAGAATTAAGTGAACTAAAATTAAAGAGTCTTATTACCGACAAAAAAGATAGATTTGCGATGAGTCAAGGGTGGCTTCTAAAAGAAATACAAAAAATATTCGAGGATTATAGGAAAGTATACGATAGCGATTTGTTTGACAAAGGAACAAGTGATAAGCTATTTGTTGATGATATTGAAATTCTAAAGATTTTAAACGGATTACGTCAGCCCAAAGACAGAACAGCATATAACTTCAAGAGCATAGAAGCAGATATCCTCGGGAAAGTATATGAAAACTTCTTGGGGCACTTGACTTCTAAAAAGGGCAAAGAGAAAGAAGATATCGGGAAAAGAAAAAAAGAAGGAATATACTACACTCCAAAATATATTGTTGATTATATTGTCAACAATACAGTTCGTGAAAAAGCAAAAGGGAAGTCATTTGAAGAAATTAAGAAAATAAAAATTGTTGACCCGGCATGCGGTTCAGGAAGCTTTTTACTTCGTGCCTTCGATGTTCTTGTTGAAGAAGCACAGAAAAGCAAACGAAATTTAACTTACGAAGACAAGAAAGAATTGATGCTGTCTTGTATTCATGGTGTTGACTTAGATAGTAGAGCAATCGAAATAGCTAAACTTAGTTTGTCTTTGCGAATAGCAGAACACGGAGAGAAATTACCAATGTTACGTGAGAATATCAAACACGGGAATAGCTTGATTGACGATGCAAACATTGCGAAGTATAACGCTTTTGAATGGGAACATAGATTTGAGAGCATAATGAAGAATGGCGGATTTGATGTTGTGCTTGGAAATCCGCCATATATTAGGTTGCAAACGCTCGATAAACAACAATTGAATTACTTTAGTTCAACATATGCTTCGGCTAAAAAACACTATGATCTATACATACTCTTTGTAGAGAAAGCACATTCCTTGTTAAATGGGGCCGGTCTTATCGGATTAATTCTTCCTTCAAAATTCTTTAATGCAGACTATGGTAACGGATTAAGAAAATTCATATCAGAAAACAAAGCACTGCATAGAATTGTCGATTTCAAAGATTTTCAAGTGTTTAGTGGAGCAACGACATATACCTGCTTACTTTTCTTGAAAAATGGAAAGAATAATCAGTTTGAATATTCAGAATTGATTAATGAAGATGAATTTACACAAACAAAATCATTCTCTGGTCCGGCTTTTAAAAAATCCCTGCAGGAACAACCGAAAGAAGATGCTATTTGGCAATTTAGTTCTGGTGGCAATAAAGACATATTCTCTAAACTAAATAAAAGAAGTCTTACTCTTGGAGATATTTCCGAAGATATATTTCAGGGACTCTTGACCGGAAGAGATAAAATATATTTTGTTACTAAAACGGAAGGTGATGGTGACTCATTAAAAGTGAAGAACAACTATGATAAGAATGAGTATGCTATTGAAAAAGAGTTGTTAAAAAAACTTCTCAAGGGAAAAGAGATAAGAAGATGGAAAATTGACTGGAAAAATTCATTTACTATTTATCCTTACAAAAAAATTGATGGTGAAACTAAACTAATTCCATTAAACGAGTTGAAAACAAAATACCCAAAAACATACAATTACTTAATGCAATATAAAAAAGAACTTATGTCATCAGAAACTAGCGAAGCAGTTGATGAAACTAATTGGTATAGATTCAGGAGAGCAAGAAGCATAGACCAATTTGAGAATAAGAAAATATTAACGCAAGTTTTAGCGTCAAAGAATAGTTTCACGCTTGATGATAAAGGAGAGTTTTATTTTGTTGGTGGAGGAAACGCAGGAGGATTTGGACTTACTCTGAAAGAGAAATATAAAGATAATTACTACGAAGTTCTCGCTATTCTAAATTCGAAACTTCTTGAATTTTATTTAAAGAAGATAAGTACACCATTTAGAGGAGGATACTATTCCTATGGTAAACGATTTATAGAAAAACTTCCGATAGTCATACCTAAAGGGAACACCAAAGATAGATTGAAAGAATATTCTATGAAATCATTAGAACGAAGTAAAAAAGTGCTTGAATTTGGTGATAAACAAACATCTGACAGAACAAGAATTGAAGAAGAAATAAAAAGAACAGATAAAGAAATAGACGAACTTGTCTACAAACTCTACGGCATTACCGAAGAAGAAAAGAAGATAATTGAAGAAAGCTTAAAATAGTAGATAGTGTTCTTAAATATATGTCATCGGCTTCAGACCATTACTTATCGAAAATAGAGCGAGAAAGAAAGATAAAGATTCCTCTTTGTATCTTTAAGAATGAATCTATGAAAGAATTAGATTCATTAATTAGGCATAGAAATGCGACACAATTATCTAGTTTTTATAAGGATTTTAAATCTAAGATAAACTTTGATGTTTTTAATAGCATAAATGAAAGACTCAAGGACGTTCTAAATGTATGCGAAGATGATGCTAAATTAATAAATAAACTAACAGAATTAGATTATGATGACCCGAATACATTCTTTGATTTTATCGGAAATCTTTACTATATTGCTGGTTTAATCGCCGAATTAGAAGAAAATCCAGAAATGTCAAGTACAATAAAGGTAACTATTCGTCTTTGGGTACACTTAAATATAATTGAGTTGTTGTCAAAACACGTATCTGAACTTCTTTTAAAACAAATAAAAGGAGATAAAAAGGAATTTGAGTTTAAACAATTTATTAATAAGTTTGAAGACGGAAAACATCCTGAGCTAGGTTCTATGATTGAAACTCTAGTTGCATTAGAGTATCTCAAGAAAAACAGTAATTCTATTTTAGAGAAGGACAGAATTATCAGAAACAGAATTTCTCATGCCAATATCTTTTATGACAAGGATAAAAATTCTATTTACTTGTCCAATGGAGAAGAGTACTCTCCGGACGAGTTTAAGAATGACTTCGCCTCGTTGTATTCGTTTTTACAGAATTACATCAGAATCTATAATGATAAAAAAGGAGATTTTTTCAAGAACCTAGATGAGTTATTCGATAAGATCTCGCACTTCTTCTTGGCAATAGAAAGAGCCGGACCATTAAAGAAAGTCTTTAATGAGATTGTTTTTGAATGGGAGAAATAATAAATCAATAATTCAAAATAGTCATTGGTTCTATTGAAACTTTCCAAGTTGGTTCTAAATCTTCAACACGTAAACCTGCTTGAAAACATTGTGCTGTTTTAGTGGAAAAATCTGCAACAACACTGCCAGGTTTAAACATTGAAGGTGCTTCAGTACGTTCAGCCAATCTGTTAATCCTTTTCAGCTCATCTTGACTTAATCTATCGCGTAATAAGTCTCTAACGACATAAGAAGGCACTTTAAGAACTTTGAAGTCTTCTCCCTCTTTTACATACAAGTCTAAATCCACAAGATATTTAAGACAAATGGAGTTTTTATAACTTTCTATTAACCAAAAGCTCTTGAAATAGCTATAACTTCAACGGATTCAACACCTTCTGTCTGTTTTATAAGGTCTTCAATAGGATCAGTGGAGCCTTTATTCTCATCCATGTTGAATTTGATGTGCAGGGCAACAAGGCCGAACCCTATCGGCTGCTTTGTGTTCTCCATTATCGTTCCTTCAAAATCAGAGATGATTTTTTCCGCTTCCTTAGAAATCTTGTCCAAATCAACAGAAGGGTCAGAAGGCATCACTTTCAAAGTAACAATGACTCTTGCCATTTTTATACCGGGCCTGAGAATCCGCATTTACAGATATATTTTGCAGCTATGCTTCTGCAGTGCCCGCACCTGATTATTTTTTCCTTGCATTTAGGGCAGTTAAAGGAAACAGCTCCGTCAGTATTTGTTATCTTTTTCCTGCATGATATGCATGTTAATTCGTCTTTCATAGAAACTTGACAAAATGCTTAATTTATAAAGATTTAGTTTTAGTATCTGTTCTACTTCGGCTTAGTAAGACGCACCCCTGCCAGATTTTATTAGTATTAATTATAAAACGAAAAAATTACAAAACGAAAAGTTAGCATCGGTTCGCGATGTAACCGTGGATTATCAGATGTCGTTCAAGTCCCGGATGGTACAATCTCGACAAAGTCGAGCTGTGCACAACTTCGTTGCTAGGCATCCCCTTGAACTCTTATTATTCTTTATTATCTATCGCTCGGTAAATGGCGCTGACTTAGCAAACATTTGTCCCTTACATGAAGTAGTAAAAAAAGTATATATACAGAGCAAGCTCAATTTAAATAGGGGTATTTAAGAGAATGGCCAAAAAATATGATGTTTCGAAGAAGATGGACATCTTACTTGGCAGGCCTCCTGTGTCTGGTTCTTCAAATCATAAAGAACTCAGCGAAAAAGAAGACGAACTTCTTAATCTGAGGGTAAAGCTTCAAAACAAGGAAAAATATCTTAATGAAAAAGAATCAAAATTAAACAAGGAAACAAAAGAACTTGAAACTAATATTCTTGGATTAAAAAAGGAAAGAGCAAAGCTCTGGGAGGATATCGAAGAGCTGAAGATGGAGGAAGAAAATTCATCCTCGCACTTGTTTAAAATCAATGAGGAAATCAGAGTAAGAAAAAAAGAGATAAAGCAGGCAGATGAGATTCACGATCTTCTTGAAAAAAAACAGAAGAAGTTCAAAGAAAGAGAGGAAGACATCAAAGAAAGAGAGTACTTTATCGCTGAAAAAGAAAAAGAGACAGTAAAGCTCAACAGAGATATAAAAGACAAGGAAGAGATAATTCACAGACTCTCGAAGATGATTAATACAGAGAGAACTCAGTTTGAGCACGACAGAAAAATTATCGCACAGGAAATTGATGAGCTTCAGAAAAGAAAGACATTATTGAACGCAGAAGTGGCTGCGTTGAAGGATGAAAATTCCGCAGAAAGGAAAAGACTGGACGAGTCAATGCGCGATGTAAAGCAGATGTATGATTTGGCAGAAAAGAAGATCCTTGCGACAGACAGGAGAGCAAAGGACATCGAAGCAGTTCTTTATAAAAAAGAAAACGATCTTACAAAATTCTCATTAAACCTGGATAAAAGAGAGATGGAGCTCAAGGAATGGGCGGAACAGCTCGAAAAGGAAAGGTCAAGGCTTCTTCTTGAGCAGAAAGAAGAAGTCGCTTTGAGAAAAAATATTGTTGAATTAAGCACTGAAGAAAGGCTTCTTGAGCAAAGTGCATCTGAAAAAAGGAAACAGCTTGAAGACTTTGAAGCAGATTACGAGACTAAGAAAGAAGATCTGAAAAGAGACCAGGCCATGCTTGATGACAAAGAAGATGAAATAATCAGGAGAATAAAACAATTGGAAGATGACGAAAGGCTATTGGCTGAAAAGGAAGAAGAATTCATTGATAAGATAACAGAATTGGAGAAAGACAGGAGATTATTCGATAAAAAGGCAGCAGAATTCAGCGAAATGATTGGCGCTGTCAAAGAAGTGAAAAACAAAGAGGCTGAATTATCCAAAAGAGAGCTCGACATAGAAGCGAAAGAGCAGAAGATTGCCAAAGTTTCTGAAACAAGAGTTAATATCTCAAATTTAAAGAAAGAGAAAGAGACTTTAGCAAAAGAACTCAAGCATCTGCAGTCAAGAGTTGCCAAAGCAAATGAGATAAACAAGAAGCTTTCTGCAAGAGAGAGAATGCTTTCCGAGCAGGAAGAAAAGCTGAAAGCAATATTCAGCCATATGTCCGGAGAGGATGCGAATATCAGCTCTGTGCCGCAGACTCCTTACGAGCTTGAAAACAAGCAGGATGAGATAAGAACGACTTATGAAGCGGTCGAAGAGACAAATCCAAAAAACTATTCTGTGATTTCACTCATGCAGGACGCAAGGTCTGCTCTTATATCCAAAAACATAGTCAGCGCAAAACAGCTTTATTCAAGGATAAATTCCATGTACAAAAAGCTTCCTGCAACAGCAGAGAAGAAAAGGCTGTATTACGAGATTCTTGAGCTCAAGACAGATATTGAATTAGCCGGCGTTTAGAATATCCTGTCATATGGAACCTGCTGTTTTTTATTTGTTTTAACATCCTGTATGTAAACTTTCGTCCCGAAATTAAGAATTTTCACATCCCTGCCTTTGTAACTGACAACATCTCCTTTCTTGTGTTTTGGAACTCTGAACAAGACTGTAATCCTGTACAGGTCCTTGCTTGTCTGCCTGCTTCTTGTGACTAATCTCGCGGTTATCTCAGTCTGTCCGCCGGAAATCTGCTGGAGTTTTTTCCCAATGTACCTGGCAAACTGGGCAGCGTTGAAGTTATAGTCAAATCCATTATTGACTCTGTATTTTTTGATGCAATACCATCCTTTGCTGTGATTTTTAGCTATTTCATATTCTATTAATCTGAGAATATCATCTGTCGGATTTCTCAGCTGCAGTATCCCGTTGAATGCCTGTCCGTGATCTTCATAACAGACCGGACAGCAATCATATTCTTCTTCTGTATCCATGATGTTCTTTAAAAAGAAAAGGTTTATAATATTATCTTAAGGCTTTTGTATTATGGAGTTTAAGCAGCAGTTAAAGAGATTTTGGCACTTTATATGGGAAGATGACAGTCTTCTGAGCTGGATTGTGAATATAATACTTGCTTTTGTTCTTATCAAATTTATTGTATTTCCTGTTCTGGGACTTATTCTCGGAAGCCAGTTCCCTCTTGTGGCAGTCGTTTCAAGTTCAATGGACCACAATGCCGAATTTGATGTGTGGTGGGATTCTTCCGCAGTTTGCGGATCATTTGTCTGCAAGCAGTCAGATTATTATAAGAATATTGGTATAACAAAAGAACAGTTCCAGACATTCAAGCTGAAAAATGGGTTCAACAAAGGAGATGTGATGGTTCTTTCATCAGCTAAAAACTTAGAGGTCGGGGATGTTATTGTTTTTCTTGCAAAAGACGGAAGACCGATTATTCACAGGGTAGTAAAACTTAATCCTGTCCAGACAAAAGGAGATGGAAATAAAGCGCAGATAACTCCTGCGGCTGACCCGGCAATCAACGAGCAGAATATCCCGCAGGAAATTATCATAGGAAAAGCATCTTTAAGGATTCCTTTCCTGGGCTGGGTAAAAATAATATTTGCATATATTTTATCATTATTCGGGATAAAGGTGGCATGATGAAGAACGTCAAGACAAAGCTTTGCCTTCTTCATTCGCACAGGTGGTGCTTATGAAGTTCTGTCCAAAGTGCAAGTCCATAATGCTCCCAAAAAAACAAGGAGATAAAGCAGTTTTTGTCTGCCACTGCGGCTATTCCGAAGCGGGAGAAACAAAAATAAAAGAAGCGATTAAGCAGGAAATAAAAGAGATAGGGATATTAGAGAAACAGATTGAAACTTTGCCTATCGTCAATGCAAAATGCCCGGATTGCTCCCACCGAGAAGCATACAACTGGGAAATTCAGACAAGATCAGGAGATGAAGCAGCGACCCAGTTCTTCAAATGCAAAAAATGCGGCCATACTTGGAGAGAGTATAAATGAATGTCAATGATTACATCATAAATAATAGATTAAAGATAATAGTCAGGCCAAATTCTTCTGAAAATAAAATAATTGGTTATGATGAGTCCAGGAAAGCGATAAAGGTTAATATTGCGGCAAAACCTGAAGAAAACAAGGCAAACATGGAAGTTATTAAGTTCTTTTCAAGACTGCTGAAAAAACGAGTTAAGATAAAGTACGGATTGACTTCTAAAGAGAAACTACTGTTTTTTGAATAGCAATTCTATTCCCGCTAAATTTCCTTTGTATTGTCTTTGAATGACATTAGCGGCCTCAAACATCCTTCTTGCGGCTTTATGCGAATCTCTATTGTTATATTTATCATCGAAATAAATCACTTCTTTAATTCCAACCTGGATTATGTCTTTTGTACATTCATTGCACGAAGACAAATTATTATACATCCTGCAGCCTTTCAATGAAGCAGTGTTTCTATTATGTATGGCATTTTTCTCAGCATGTACAACATAAGCATATTTTGTATTCAAAAATTCTCCTTCTTTGTCCCAAGGGAATATATCATCATCACACCCTCTCGGAAATCCGTTGTAGCCCATTGCGACTATAATATCATTTTCATCCACTATAACAGAACCGACCTGGCTGCTGGGATCCTTGCTTCTTTTAGCAATCAAAAAAGCTGCAGCCATGTTAAAATCTTCTTTAGAAATATAGTCTGTTCTTTTTGGCATTTTATCATCAACACTTGACTAATATATAAAACTAATGAAACATTTAAATATAGTTTAATCAGGAAAATAACCATGATGAGGGGGAAATTTATCGTTTTTGAGGGGATAGATGGTTCTGGAAAGTCAACGCAGTGCCATTTAGGAGCGAGAGTTATATCTCAGTTATCAAAGGAGAACCATGTTTTCATGACAAGGGAGCCTTTCAATACTCCCGGAATAAGAAAAAGACTGATTAGAGCTAAAAAAGCCAAAGACAATCCAAAATGGTACTTAAATGCGTTCATAGATGACAGGAAAAAGCATTCAAAAGTAATAAAAGAGGTGCTTAAGCGTGGATTTCACTGCGTCTGTGACAGATATGACCTTTCAACTTACTTTTATCAGCAGAGCCAGGGAATAACTTTTGATAATATAAAAAAATCTCACAAAGGAATCATAATCCCGGATTTGTATTTAGTTTATGTCTGCAGGCCAAAAACAGCTTTTACCAGAAGAAAGAAACAGGGAGCAACGACAATTTTCGACAAGGACATGCCGTTTCTGGCTCATGTGAATCTTTTGTACATGAAAGCAAAAAAATTATTTCCTAGGCGGAACATTGTGATAATCAACGCAGACAAAGGAATAGATTCTGTCTTCAAAGAGACAAGAAAGCACATAAATAAATTGTTTAAAGAATAAAAATGGCCTTTAAGCCAAGGCCAAAGTGTCTAATCACTCTCTTTTTCCTCGAAATAAGAATCAAGTTTTTTTGATTTTCTGGATGCTTCGTAGCTTACTGTCATTTTGTCCTGCCTATTTTTGATGTAAATGAGCCGAAGCTTATAAATATCATTAACGTTAAACATATATTATTGAAAATATAAATCAAATAAATTATTTTCAATAGAGAAATTAATCTTTTCCTTGTATTAAAGAAACAATTTTATGGGAAATACACTCTCCTGACTTAGAATTTATCTTGACATTCACAGTTTTGAATTCATTAGTGACAAATGTAACATTCCAAACCTGTCCGACAGCATCAATGTTCTGCAGAATCATGAATGATTTGAAGACAGTGGAGCCTTTGTATTTCTCGTTAAGTATTTTATTGGCCGTTTCAAGCGCTTTGATATCATCTATTACCGCGTCTTTCAGGATTAATGGCTGAACAAGCTTCTTTTGCTCCTTAAACACTTCAGAATCTTCGCTTTTGGTTATCGCTCCGTTGACAATAAAAACACTTATCAGGTTTGTTTTAGGGCTGTAATAGCCAATCTGCCACAGCTTTTCATTGGCCTTGTCTAACATTTTAAAAAAGTGAACAAGATACGCGTCTTTATGCGTCTTTTTCCAGGAATCAAACTCTTTTGACTTTTCAAGCTTATTTACTGCTTCTGTGTGGTGCATTTTAATCAAGCGTTATTATTTTTCCTTTATAGCCCGGGTTAATTACCTTTGCTTTTCCCAGTCTGTCCTCTTTGTTGAATCTTTCATGCAGATGGCCGGAAATCGCCAGCACTACGTTGTTCATCTTTATGAACTTCGAGTAATCTTTGTTTCCTACGTATCCAAGACCGGGCAAGAAGTCGAGCTTTGTCCCATTCGGCGGGGCATGAGTGACTAAAATTATTTTTTCTTTTATATTTTTGGTTAAATTATGCATTGTTTTGGTAAATTCTGGATCATTTAAAGAGAATCCTCCTCCGCCATAGCCTATAAATGCGTATTCCCCTGCTTTTTTTATTTTTTTATGGATGAAATGCACGTTCTTGTATTTTCTGGAAAGGACTTCTACAATTTCGCTGTCTTCATGGTTTCCGTGGATTAATATCACCTCAGTTCCTAACTGGGACAGTTTCTTGGTTAAAAATTCAATATGATGCTCAAAGAAAGTATAATCTCCTGCACATACGACATAATTTATCTTTTTGGATTTGACTTCTTTTTTGATGTGCTCCAAAGTGCTTAAATCACCATGAACGTCTGCAAAGGCCAGGATTTTCATAATTATGTGACGTTTTGCTTGGTTATAAACCTTTTTGCTGAGCTGGCTTGGTAGAAAATAACGCTGCCGCCATTCTGCGAAGCTTAGTAAGCTGCATCTTAAAATGAGCCAAGGGGAATCCCTTATGGGGCTTCAGCGAATTGTGATTGCTGCGTAATTACAAGCTGAGCCGGCGCTGCGTTATTTTCTTATTTTCTACAAAGCATGCTAAGCTGATTCTTCGTAAATCATGTCCGAACTTTGTTCATGCGTGGCTTCCTGTTCGGAAGCTTTATAAATAATCATTTGTTAACGTATTAACATGCCAGAAAAAGAAGATTTTAAACGGCACATGACTATTATTACATATAATCTTTCTAAGCTGAACAGCGTTAAAAAAGTAAGATTTGTTTATCTTCTTAAAGGAAGAACTGAGAATACGGGCCTTGTTAACGAGTTTAAAGGGCATTTCCTGGTTCCTGGCTGTTTTATGATTCCTTCTGAACGTTCTGCTGAAATAGAGCTCGTATTCAAACTATGGAAAGTTCCTTACAAAAAAGAGGAGGTGTTAATGCGTTAACATGAGACTGCGGCAAGAGTGTTCAGGCATCGGCCTATTCCGTGTAGTTTTACTTTTATTAATTTTCACTTCAATCGCAGTGCAGTCTTCTGCCGTTTCATATACAATATATGTCAAACCATCTCCTCGTCAGGCTTCAACTGCTTTCAATTACGTTTTCAACTTCACAACTGATTCAGCATGTACGAATGTTTTATTGTCAAACAAAACAACAATAACAACGGATTCGGAAGGTATCGGTTATGTTATCTTGAATATATCTTCATTAACGCAAGATCCGAGGTATTTATGTGAATATAGGGGCGGGGCATTAAGGAAAGTTCATTCAGATTTGCCTACTTTGCTTCCAGCAAGCAAATTCGCATTGAATACAACTAATCAGACTTTGAACAATAAGATTAATGTAATTAATTCTACTTTGAAGCAAAGAATTGATTTGATTAATACAACTTTCATAAGAAGCAATGCGACATTAACTAGTCAATTAATTGCAATATTCGCATCCAATTTAACTTCCGCTGCAAAAATAAATGCTCTCGTTGTAAATAATGTTTCAGCTAATTTAGCTATTAATGCGTTGAGGGCTTCAAACGCTACTTTATATTCGAGAGAGTTGGCCGATAATGCAACTCTTACTCAGAAGATAATTGCAATCAACAATTCTATCGTTAATAGAGATAACTGGATTAATTCAACCGGAGACAGAGTTACAGGTAATTTCAATTATTCAAATAAAGGAAATATTACGAATGTTAACAAAGGAGTAATTACCAATCTATGGGCATCATTTGTCGGAGCGATAAATTCAATTATACATTTCCTTTCTGACATAGAGCTATCTGGGCATAAAATCTATAATGCTTCGCAGATTAATTCAACTGCATTCTATCAGTCCGGAAAAGCGGTATTGACAACCCAGGACAATTCTTCTATTTGGACAAAAATAACAGGATTATTAACGTCAAATGTGACAAACACAAATAAGATCGCAGCTTTAATAACAAATAATGCAACAGCAAATTCAGCAATTTCTGCATTGAGAACTTCTAACGCTACTTTATATGCAAGAGAATTAGCCGATAATACGACGCAAAATACAGCATTAAATACAAAACTTAATTCAAGTGTTAATACCGCAAACCCAATCATCAAAGGAAATCTGAATTTAACGAAGAATGTTACATTAGATACAATTAACGTAATGAACCGAACCGGCCAGATAAAATCAAAAATATATTATGATGAAGTTGACAATAGACTCATTATACAGGTGACAGGATGAGACAGAAATTAATTCCAGGACTCTGGATAGTTCTGATTTTAGTCGTGTTCGCATATGCAACTCTGCCGGTTGTTTCAAATGTAGTTCTCAACTCAACACACACAACTGATTTAACAACAGATAATCTTACTCTTTACTGGACATCAACAGATGACGATGGAAATAAAATAGTCAACGTTACAGACTGGAGAATAAACGGAGTTTCATTTGCTTTACTAAACATGCCGTTCGAGAATACTTCCAATGCCATAAACAATGCGACAGATTACTCGACTTTCAACAGAACAGGAAGCAATACCAATGTAACACTGGTTTGCACAGGTGGTCACGATAACGATTGTTATTATTTTTTCCAAAGAAAAATAAAATCGAAAATAGATTTAGGTAAATATAATCAACACTTAAACTTTACAAATGCTTCAAGTTTTACAATAACTGCATGGACAAATCTGCCAAGAATTTTAGATGGCTCAATATTTGACCATTATGGAGGAAGTGCTTTTACTGGTGGTTATAGATTGAATTTGGCCAGTAATGGTGCAGTTCAATTTATCGTTAAAAACTCAGCAGGAACATTCTCCCAGGTAGCAACCCCAATAAATTCATATACAACAAATACATGGTTATTCACTGTTGCTACATTTAAACGTGGTGGTAATATGACTATTTATTTAAATGGGAAACAAAGAGCAACTTTAAACCCCCCAATAGAGTTAGCGCCTTCAAGGATTAACTATGTAATTGGTAATTTTCAGGCATTCGCAAATTTCAATTTTAACGGCTCAATAGATGATGTCAGAATATACAACAGAACATTATCTTTACAGGAAATATTGCTGTTAAACCTTTCAAGAGATGATATAATCCATTCAGATGAAACTATCATTGGAGAAACTTGGTCATCCTGCATAACTCCGAATGATGGAATAACAAATGGAGCAAATGTATGCTCAAATAATCTTGTAATACTAAGCGGAAATGCAACCGATACCTGCACTTACTCGGGTTCAGGAAACTGGAACATCAATTTCACAGATAATTGTATAATCAATTCAAACACATCAATTAAAGGAAACTTAACTGTATTCGGAAATTATGGCAATTTAACTATAAACGCAACACTTAATTTCACAAAATCAGGCAGTTATATTTATATAAACAATACACGAAACCAATTACTCGGTAATTTAAGGATATTATTGAGGGGATTTATTGGAAGATGGTAAAACTAAATATAATACGGATTATTGCATTGTTTCTGTTAGTTATTCCAGCCTATGCGAATGATAATGAACTTATTATTACAAGAACCGGGGATTCTGAGTTATATTTGGCAGACACTGGAGATCATCAATTAAATGAAATATGGGATTTTGAAGAAGAAGCAGCCACTCAGGAGGCAGAATATAACCGCAAGGGAGAAGTTCGGGCGCCTGCTATCATTGAAATAAAAAAAGAGGCGGTTTCTCCTGTTCCTGAGAAACAGGAAACTTATTTAAAAGAAATAGCAGCTCCTTCGGGACAGGCAGTAAGTTCAGTTAAAGAGATTCCGCAAACAAAACCTTCCTACTTTATATGGATCATCTTGGCAATAATCTCATTAATATTAATATCTTTCTTAGCGAAGAAAATAATTTCTTCTTTGACTGTTCGTCCAGAAAGCATAAATTCTTTTAAAAATGCAACTGAAAATGTTTTAGAGAATTCAGCAAGTGCACAACCTACCGGAGGTCTTTCTAATCCGGCATTAAACTCAATAAGAAACATGATTGATAAATCAAAACTTGCTTCACAGAAAAATAAACAACTAGCGATAATTGCATATATTAACGCAGCCAGAGCCTATGAAACACTAAGCACTGAAAATAAAAAAATAATTTACAATGAATTAGCCGAATTACATGCTGTACTGTCTGGATTATCTTAAATCATAGTAATCCTGCAGTATTATCTTGTCGACATTCTCTAATGCGGAGACTGCGTAGAGTTTTCCTCCGCTAAGCTCCGTTATATGCTTTGCTAATTCAATCCCATCTTTGTCGAGTTTGATGCCGACGATAGAAATAGTAATTCCAGCAGCTTTCGCCATGCCTGAAATATCAATTACTTCATCTTTTGACCCGATAGTCTGCAGCGCATCTGTCAGCAAAATCAAATGTTTTGTCGCATTTATCCTTGAAAACATTTCTATGGATTTTTTAATTACAGAAACCATGTCAGTTTCTTTTCCAGGCCTGACTTTTGTTATTTCATCAAGAATTCTGTGAAAATCTCCGCACGGATAAACACTTTCTTTGACTTCTTCCCCGAAAACGACCAAACCAACTTTATCTTTGTTTTCAATTGCTCGGAATGCCAAAGCGATTCCTGCTTTTTTGGCAACTTCTATCTTCCTGCCTTTCATGCTTCCGGAAGCATCCAATCCGTAGATTATTTCCAGATTTCCCCTGCTCTGCCTTATGAAAGATTTTAGATCATCAACTTCAAGTTTTTTGTGCCCTCTTCTTATAGCTGTCTTTATTGATTTTTTTAATGCAATATCCCTGTATCTGTCGCTTTTTTTGAACGGCTTGACATCATCATGTTCTCCGTATATCGACTGTTTTTTATGTATTCTTTCTCCGAACATACCTTTAGGTATCAGATGGTCAAGCTCCTCAGAATACATTATCAAAGAAGCAAGCCGCATCCCTTTCTGGGTTATTTCAGAATCTTTCCCTAAAATTCCTGCGTCTTTCATCTCTTCGATATTTTTTCTCATCTTATTTTTTAATTCTCTTCTGAATTCAGGAACCTTGATGTTTTTTTCTATGTAATCAGGATTATATCCCGAAACCTGCTTAAGAATAGTTTCTCCAAAGATATTCTTTGCCATCTTGAAGTCATTTACCATCTGCTCAAAAATCATATCAGGCTGGAAAGAATTAATGCCATTATTTAATGCATCATTGACTGCTCTTCCTTCATCTATGGTTTCTTTGTCAGCTTCCATGACAGAATGGGCAAGTTTTTCCTCTTCAGGTTCGCTTTGCATAGAACCCTGAAGCTCTTCTATTTTTTCTTTGTTTTGTATTGTTTTTTCTTTATCAAGAAAGTCAGGTAAAATCACTTTTTTTGAGATTTTCCTCTAAGAATTTTTCCATCTGCTCTTTGATGAAATCAATCTCGTTCGTTAAGTAGCTCATGGACGGTTTTAACTTTATCCTGTGAGCTATGACTGAAATTATTGCATCTTTTAGATCCTGGCTTGTGACGGTATCTCTGCTCGCTAAGAATGCATTTGCCTGTGCCCTTTCATACAGACCGATGCTGGCTCTCACTCCCGGTTTCTTCTCGATGTTCTTGTTTTCTCTCAGCAATCTCACAAATAATATTCCCAAGGAAAGCAGTTTGTCATGGAAATTTACCATACTTTTTCCTGATTTTTTGACAATTTTTATTTCTGTTTCAAGCTTTTCAGGATAACTCATGTAAACTACATCAAACCTGTCCAGCAAGACGTCTGCTATTTTTTCTGTATTAGAATCTTCGGGGTTCATAGTTCCGACGAAAACGAAGTTAGTCTGCAGATCAACATCGTAAGAACCGATTGTCACATATCCTTCCTGCAATGCCTGCAATAAAGCGTTTTGAAGCTTTTCCGGGCATCTGTTCAGTTCATCAAAAAATAAGACGCCTTGGTTCGCCTTGAATATCTTTCCCGGAGTGAATGCCTGTATGCTTAATGGGCCGTACTGCATTGCTTTCGCAGGATCAATATCTCCGATTAAGTCTTCTGCTGTAAGATCCGGAGAGCCTTGGATTCTTACAAATCTTTCTTCTCCTGAAATGGTTTTTTTCTTTGATTTTCCTGCTCTACATTCCGGACACTGCGGATTTTTGGGATCGCAGTGGTAGCCGCAGTCATTTACTTCAATTTCCGGCAGTAGTTTTGCAACATTCTTTGCTAAAGTTGTTTTCCCTATTCCCGGCGGTCCTATGATTAAAATATGCCTTCCGACCAATAAAGCGGACTTCAGATCGTGCTTTATTATATCCTGCCCTAAAATATCTGAAAGAATATCTCCTTTCAGAAATGTTTTCTTAAAGTGTTCTTGAATCATAGAAGACTGGATAGACAATATCGATTTAAAAAACTATTGAAAGCAAAGATATAAATAGATTAAAGGTGTATGCTACGGACTTTCTCCTTAACTTCATCTTTCTTAATAACATCTCTTATCAAATCTTTAGCATCAACATATTCTCTTTTAACTTTGGCGAATATTCTCCTGTTTTTCTCAAATGTGCTCTTGTGCTTCTTCTTGAATGAAGCAACAAACTCTTTCATAGCAAGTGGCGGTCCTTTGACAATAGTTTCAAAACTTATTTTCTTGTTCTTCATTTTGAACCAGATGAAAGTCTCCTTGTCCCATATGAATCCGGACTGCTTTATTTCAAATCCGTTTTTTTCCAATTCTCTTCCAATCGCTTCATGAGCTTTCATTATCTTCGCTCCAACAACGTCTCTTTTGCCTTTCAGAGGAACGACATCGACAATGATAGCATCTTTGAAGTTATTTTTAGACAGGATTTTCCTTTCAAAGAACTTCTCAGAAGGCTTCTTCAAAAATTCTTTTGCTTTTTTAACAAAAAGATTAAATGCATCATAACCTAAAGCGGCAGCTGCGTTCCTTTCGGGCTGAATTGGATCGACAACAACCAGCGGACTCTGTGTTTTTGAGACATTTATCTTAAACATAGCATCTTCTGCATTTTTATAGTGTTTTTCAACGTCAATTACAGTTTTATCCTTCCATTTCTGCGATGCTTTCAGTAAATTGACAAAACTTCCATACTTTATTGTTAAAATGTCTAAAACATGTCCCGAAAATCCTTTTATGTAACTCTCCGCACCATAGATGGAGTTTGCCTTGCAGAATGTTTTAGCCAGTCTTATCTCATCTGATTTTTTATGTTTTTTAGTCCATGCAACATGCAGAGGAGAAACATCGGTGACATTTACTGCTCGATCCGGCTTTGAAATATTCAATACAGGGACAACTTCAAAATTCAGATTGTTCGAGAACAAGAAGTAATCTCTTGAGCCATGAACTCTTTCTGGCTTGAATTTCCTTAAACATTTTTGAAGCAAGTCAGAAAGATTAGTATCTTTATACTTAAAATCAAATCTTACAAATATATCGCAGTCATGGTCATCTGCTAAATGAGTATCTTTCGCAAAAGAACCGCCCACTGATGCAGCTGCTTTTATTTTATTCTTCTTTAATTCAGAATTTATTATTTTTACAGTTTCATCTATCTCTTTTTTTATCGAGCTCTCCTTTGGCTTTATCTTTGAGATTACCTTTTTTAAGTCCATAAACTGCCATAATCTCCCTGTCTTTTTAAAGATAACTTTTTAAACCCAAATAGCGATTTCAGCACTATGGCAGATGTACTGGTGTTTTTGACAAGCATGACTTTGATTCTTTTAGCAGGCATAATCTCGATATCAGTCTCAAGAAAATTCAGGATTCCTCTGCCACTGACCTTGTTTGTTTCAGGATTGATTTTAGGAAATATTTTTTACAACAACAGGCCGGTTGTCGAATTAGGAGGGATGTTTCTTGCAGCTTTAAGCATCATTGCGCTGGTTGTTGTTTTATTCGATTCATCGAGAAAGATAAGGATGCATGAATATGATGTCTCGGTTATAGGCAGCCTGAGATTTTTTGTGTTTACTTTGGTTTTAAACCTGTTAATTATCTCATTTGCGGTAAAATCATTCTTTGATATGCCCGGATTTTCTTCGGTAATAATCGCTTTATTGGTAAGCTGCGTAGAATACCTTGCGATTTTTCCAAGGCATCATCTTCCTACAAACAGAGTCACTCATTTCGTAAGAAACGAGTCAAATCTTTCATGTGCCGTAATATTGCTTATCCCTTTTCTGATTTTATCCCTGGTTGATGCACTGAACTCAAAAATCGGGCTGAATCTGTTCGGCAAAATTGTTCTTGTCGCGACAAATCTTTTTGCGGGAATAGGAGCCGGAGTCATCATAGGCTTAATATTGTTTAATCTCTTAAGCAAGAATTATTTCGAAAAAGCAGCGACTTTAGTCTTGGGTGCAGGGCTTTTGCTTTCATTCATTGTTGCGCAAAAAATAGGAGGAAATGGGTTTGCCGCGGTTGCAACAATCGGGTTCATTTTCGGGAACATCTTTATCAAGCAGAAACAGGCAATTGTAAGGCAGGAAAATGTGATTTATTCTGCACTTGAGGTGCTTATATTTATCGTAGCAGGAATTGTTGTTGGTTTGCCAAAGTCATTAAGATTTTTTGAGTTTTCATTTGGACTATTTTTGATATATCTTGTGATAAGGTTTGCAGTTTCAAGAGTTCTTCTGAGAAAGTATGATAATGCTGAAAAACTCGAGATAGCGTTCTTTGTTCCGAAAGGACTGGCGACAGTGACTGTTGCATTCGCTCTGCTGAACTATTCCTTTCCGGGAGTTGTCCTGATGGTGCAGTTATTATTGGCTTTCTTTGTTTATTCATTAGTGTTTGATACTGTTTTAGATAAACTTGGATTCTACAAGAACAGATAAATGCTTTTTCAAACTATTTTTGTTTTGTAATTAAAACGAGAAAAATCCGGCCTGTGTTTTTTACCTAGTTCGAACTTAGCATAGCTGCCCAGGCAAAGTTTTAGTATAATTACTTGCAAACTAAGAAAAGTAACAATTAAAAATACAAACTTGACATCTTCAACCATGAGAGCTAAGGTATTACTCGACACTAACTTCATATTAGTCCCAGCTAAGTTCAAAGTGGATATTTATGAAGAAATAAAGCGTTTAATGGACGTTCCTTATGACCTATACGTTCTTGACAAGTCCTTACTAGAGCTTGAAAACATCATAAGGACCCAGAAAGGCAGGGAAAGGGAGGCTGGGAAGCTTGCTAAGGCCATTTTAGAAGCTAAAAAACCGAAGACTTTAAAAACAACCTCTAAGGACTATGTAGATAACATAATCCTGGGGTTAGACGGCTTTATAGTGGCTACAAACGATAGCGAACTAAGGGCTAAGCTTAAAAAGAGAGGGGTCAGGACTATTGTATTAAGGCAGAAAAAATACCTAGTCATGGAGTAAAAATGTTTTACAAAACAACCGTCAAAGACCACATAAGAGTTCCTCCCAATTTATTCAGTGAGAATGTAGACGCAGCAGTTCTGAAAGTAGTCAAGGAAAAATATTCAGGTTTCATAAGCCAGGACATAGGCGTTGTGATTGATGTTTCAAAAATAAATGAAGTTGGTGAAGGGATTGTAATTCCCGGGGACGGCGCTTCATTTTATGAATCAACTTTCGAATTACTGACATTCAAGCCGGAGATGCACGAAGTCCTGAACGGCTCAATAAAAGACATTGCTGATTTCGGCGCGTTCATCAATCTAGGGCCGATTGAAGGGATGATACATGTTTCACAGACAATGGACGATTTTGTAACATTTTCAAAAGAAAAAGTTTTGAGCGGCAGAGATTCAAAAAGGTCATTGAAGATTGGGGATCTTTGCAGAGCAAGAGTCGTTGCAGTCTCATTCAAGGATCTTACTAATCCAAAATTAGGATTGACAATGAGGCAGCCGGGCTTGGGGAAACTTGAATGGCTGGAAGAAGATAAAAACAAGAAATCAGCTCCAGTAAAAGCTGAAAAACCGGCAAAAAAGGAAGTTAAAAAATGAAAAAGAAACTATGCAAGAGAGACAAGCTGTTTTATGACGGAGATGTCTGTCCTAGATGCCATTCTGCAGATGTAGCTTCAAGCTGCCAAGGAAAAATAAATATTGTTGATGCTTCAAAATCAGAAATCGCAAAGAAAGGCGGTTATCACGAAAACGGAGAATATGCAATAAAGTGCAGGTAAAATGAAACTGAAAATAAATAAGAACATAGAAAGGTCGCTTCTTTCCAGGAACAGGATATATGCAGAAGTCGAGTTTGACGCAGCAGTGCCGCCAAGAAAGGATATCATCCAAAAGCTGGCAGAATTATTAAGCGTCGAGCCTGACCTGATTGTCGTCAAAAAAATAGAGCCAAGTTTCGGCTCGAAAAAAGCGTCAATCGCAGCTTATGTCTACAAGAACAAGGAAGAAAGGGACAGGATTGAAGAGAGAAAAAAATTAACAAGAACAGGATTTAACATTCCAAAGATAGAAAAGAAAGTGGTGGCAGCACAGTAAAATGGCAGCACCTAAACCGGCACCAAAAGCAGCAGCAAAAGGAAAATCATACCAGATTTACAAGGCTTATAGGATAGACGGAAACAGATTGATAAGAAAAGGCGGATTATGCCCTAAATGCGAAGGTTCTATTCTAGCACTGCATAAAGACAGGAAATCATGTGGTCGCTGTGGTTTTATGGAGCGAGTTAAGGCTTAAGAGAATAGATAAGGATTTAAGTGATTTTTAACAAAGTGTTCTAATCTTTTTTTATCAGATGCTGTATTTCCGCATATTTTTCTTTTTATTTTGCTATTTCTTCTTTCAGCATGTATTATGCAATTATATACCTCAAATTTGCCATTCATACCTATTGCAGATCCTCTGTGCTTGTAGCATTTTGAAAGTATTGCTGTCTGGAGATAATCTCTTCTTGCAGGCGTCAGGTTATGATAAACATTTTCTCTTGCCAGATTAGGAAAACATAAACTTGCAAGATCATTTCTGCTTTTTATTCCAATGTCGAGGACATCAGAGATTCTAGAGATTATTTCATCGCGAGGCAGATATTTCCCATCAATATAGCTTCTTATTGCCATTTCCGAAACCTTTGCCTTGAATCCAAGCCAATAAGTATTGTTTCCTGTTCTTTCTAGCGTATTTTTTACCAACTCTCCAAAAATAATGTTTGGCAGTCTTTCCATTCTTTTTTTGGAAAGGCTTTCTTCGTATTCATTGTGAGATCCAAATCCTCTTTTTCTTGCTAATGCATTGAGGTAAGAGATGTACGAAGTATACCCCAACTTCATTGCCGATTCTTTTCTATATCCCTTAGACCTTTTCTTAAGCCCATGTTTATAGTCGTAAACAGTAGTATATGGAAGGTGCTCTTCTTTTGCTATTGCCACAGGAGAATCTCCTTTATCCAAGCGTTTGCGTATTCTTGTGATTTGTTCATCAGATAATTTTGGCATGCTTCTGCTTTAATGAACTATAATATAAACATTGCTCTTTTAGTCACTATCTGAATACTAAACCAAAAGCCTTATATTTCCGCGTAAAAGGGCTTATTGCATGGCAAAAATACACTTCATAACTCAGGGGTGCTCTGCAAATGTAGCTGATTCAGAAGTAATGATGGGTCTGCTGGAAGAAAGAGGAGATGAATTAGTTGATAATTCTAATGATGCAGATATTGTTGTCTTTAATACATGTACCGTAAAAAATCCAAGTGTCACTTCTTTTCAAAGAAATTTAAAAGAACTGAAACAAAAATACCCGGAGAAGAAAATAATCATTGCAGGCTGCATTTCTCAGGCAGAGCCAAAAAATTATTTAGAATATTCAAGAATAGGAACTTATCAGATAAAGAACATTGCTAAAATGGTTGATGAGACATTAAAAGGAAATCAAGTTGCATTTTTAGAAAGAAATGATAAAGGAAGATTAAACATTCCTAAAATAAGAAAAAATAACCTAATAGAGATAACTTCCATACTAATGGGCTGCAAGTCAAACTGCACATTCTGCAAGACAAAGCACGCAAGAGGAAATGCTGTTTCATATCCTGTAAAAGATATTGTAAGGCACGTAAGTAAATCCGTTGAAGAAGGAGCAAGAGAAATATGGCTGACTTCACAGGATAATGCTGTCTATGGCATGGAATTTAATTCTAGCTTAGCTAAATTGTTAAAAGAGATAGTTTCTATCGACAGAGACTTCAAAGTCAGAGTAGGTATGGGAAATCCGAAGTATATGCTTCCTTTCCTTGATAAACTAATATCAGTTATGAAAAATCCAAAAATTTTCAAGTTTATTCATATCCCTCTGCAGTCAGGCAGCGATAAAGTTCTTGAAGATATGAAAAGAGGATATAAAGCAGAAGATTTTGTTAAAATCGTCAGTGAGTTTAGAAAAGAAATACCTGAAATTTCCATAGCAACAGACATTATCTGCGGGTTTCCGACAGAAACAGAAAAAGATTTTGAGGAAACATTGAAAATAATCAATAAGACAAGGCCTGATATGATAAATTATTCGAGATTCTGGCCAAGACCTGGAACTCCTGCAGCAAAAATGAAGCAGGTTGACGGAAGGGAAGCGGCAGACAGATGCAGAATCATTATGAATTTATTCAAAAAGATTGCAAAAGAAAATAATCAAAAATTAATAAATAAAAAATATAAGATTTTAATAACAGAAAAAGGAAAGAACAACACATGGATTGGAAAGAATGATTCTTACAAACAGATTATTGTTAATGGAAATCTTAAGGTTGGCAACGAAGTCAGTGTCAAAATAAAAGATGCAAGCGCTGTTGATTTGAAAGGAGAACTTATTTAAACACATATCTTCTAATATGCTTTATGATTAATACTAAAGAAGCGTTCAAGCCTTTTTTATGGCTCTGCATATTTGCTGCGGCCATGGGATTCTTAGAGGCGGCAGTTGTAATTTATATGCGGCGCATATTTTATCCGGCAGGATTCGGTTTTCCTCTGCAGATGTTTGACCCGTCGCTTCTCTTTATCGAATGGTTGAGAGAAGTAGCGACAATAATTATGCTTGTTTCAGCCGCGGTTATCGCAGGAAAGAATTTTCTCCAGAAATTTTCTTTTTTCCTGTATAGTTTTGCGGTTTGGGATATTTCTTATTATGCTTTCTTAAAATTGGCGCTGAATTGGCCGGCTTCATTTTTCACATGGGATTTGCTGTTTTTGATTCCTATTTCATGGGTCGGTCCTGTTCTTGCTCCAATTATCAATTCTCTTACAATGATTCTGATGGCAGTTTGTTTTGTTTATGTGCAGAAATATAATAAGTCCGCAAAACTTGAACTTAGGGAACTGGCACTAATTATTTTCGGAGGCATCATAATCCTGTACACTTATCTGATTGATTATTCTCTTCTTATAGCCAAGAACGGATTTTTGCCTGACTTCTTTTCATTAGCAACAAATCAGAACTTTATTGCTCTCGTTTCCGGATATATTCCTGAAACTTACAACTGGGAATTATTTATTATTGGAGAAGCTCTTATTTTATACGCAACATGGAGATTTTACAGAAGAAATGATTTTTGAATTGAAAAACGGCATAGAAAGATTTATATATTATAACTAATTATAATGTGCTATAATGACACAAACAACAATACAATTAAGCAAAAAAACAGTAGAGTTGCTAAATAAATCAAAAGACCATCCTCGGCAAACATACAACGAACTCGTGGAGCACATGGCGAAAATTCATCTTGTGGCTAAAAAAGCAACAAATTATGATAGATACATTCATGAGATTCAGAAAGAAAAGATGAAAGAACTGTGGGATAATGAAATAGATAATCAGGTGTGGGGATAGTGCGTAAGTTTGGAGACATAGTTCTGGCAAAAGTTCAGTATGTAGATACTTCTGAAATTAAAGAGAGACCAGCATTGATACTTTTCGAAGAACATGGCAATATAGTCGTGGCCGGCATCACAAGTAATCTGAATATGGTTGGAATACCATTGTCTAAGAAAGAAGGAATTAAAGAAGATAGTATCATTAAATTGAATTACATATTTACAATACCTGAAGGGAAAATAACAAGAGGCCTTCTCAGTTTATCTAGTGAAAAGAAAGAAATAGTAATCTCTGAGCTGTTAAAAAGATTGAAATAATATGATAAAAGTCTTCACAACAAGAAATTACTTCGCAGGATTATTGTTTTTGATATTCGGGATTATTTTGATAATGTTCTTTTTGTTCTTGGGATTAATTATTTTGCCGATTGTATTGGTTATTTTAGTTACTTTATATCTGATTTTCGGAATCAAATATTTTTTTTATAAAAGTAAGAAAAGAAAGTAATTATTTCTTATTCTGAAATGCCATCAAATCCTGTGTGGTCAGTTTTCCGCCTTTTTTGAGCTTCTCTTCGGCTTTGTGCTGCATTTCTTCAATATTGACTTTAGGAGAATGGTATTTTCTGTCATCTTTGCGCCTTTCTCTTCTGTATTCTCTTGGCTTATATTCTTTCTTCTTGGAAACTGCCTGTTCTAATTTATTTCCCAGACTTTGATTGAGTTCTTCTATCTTTTTCTTTGATTCCCTTATTCCATTCTCGATTTCTTTCTGCTTTCTGCTTAATCCAATCATTTGATTAGATGATGAAATTACTTCTTCGTGCTTTTTCTGGCTTTCGTCAGCTTTGCTTCTCATTTCTTTGTGTTTTTCATCAGCTTTGGCCCGTATGGAATCAATCTCATCAGAAAGTTTTCTTGCCTCGGGTTTCAATCCTGCATTAGGCCCTGATTCTTCGAGCTGTTTTCTTTTTTCTTTTATTATCTTCATCAATTTTTGCTCCTTGTCAAAGCTTAATCCTTCCGTTTCAACTTTGTATTCCATCGCTTTAATCTCTTTTTTAAGAAAACCTGCATTAACGTGAACTTTTGGCTTTTCCTTTTTTTTGGGAGCTATTTTTTTGAAAGCTTCAATTTTAGCTTTTAATTGATTATTAAGTTCGTCTCTTTCAGATTTTATTTTCTTGACGGAATCGGTCAGAGAATTTCTTTCTTTTTTGAGAATATTTATTTTAGACATTAATTCGCTGAATTTATTTCTGTTCTCTTTGCTTTGTGCAAACAGTTCTTCTTTTTTCTTGTCTGTTTGATTAAGTTCGTTCTTCAAGCTATTAAGGTCTCGGTCGTTGTCCATTGTGTGTCGTTTCTCATTTTTGAAAAAAAGTAAAACTAATCAGCCGAACAGTGCGCCTAATCCGGCGGCAGCTGACTCTTCTGATTTCTTTTCGTCTTTCTTTTCTTCCTTCTTAGCTGGTCCAGCAGCTTGAGCAGGAGCGCTTGCCGCAGGTATTGCCGCAGCTTTTGTTATTGCATCATCGATGTTAACTCCATCGAGGGCAGCAACAGTTGCTTTAACTCTTGCTTCATCTACTTTTGTACCAGCAGCTTCCAATACTTTTTTCAGGTTGTGTTCATCCACTTTGTGTCCAGCTTTGTGGATCAACAGTGCTGCATATACATATTCCATTTTATTCCTCCATTATGATTTCGATTCCAGGCTTTGCAGAGCTTTCGCCTGCATTTCTGCTTTAACTAACATGAATTCTATTGTTTGTTTATTCAGTATTCCTGTTTCCATGGCAAGATTGAATGCCCATGAATGCGCCAATGTCAAATCAGATTTCAATTTATTTTCATCAATTGACAATACATCTTTTCCGTATATTGTTCCGTTCTCATAAATCGCAACTAAACTTAAGCCTATCTCCATCGGTTCTATGCTCAGTCTCATCAGCATGCTTGAAAGAGGCATCGAACAGATTTCTCCTTCTTTCAAAACTAAAGCATCTTCTTTGATGGCAATTTTTCCGGCTTCAACGCCTGCCTTAATCCTTAATCCAGCTAGCTCTGAGATTACCGGTCCGGGTGAAAAAGGAGTAGGCCCCTTTGGAACAATTATGTCAAATGGAGCTTTTTGTCCTGCCTTGATCGGCGATTTTGATTTTGATCTTTTTATTGAGCTTGCAATCTTGAAAGGATTTTCTTTTGTGAACAATAATGCAGGCATTCCTCCGCAGTGTTCCAGTATTTTTTCAATTCCCGGTTTTTTGTCTTTTATCTTGTCTATCGCCAATTTCAGATACCTTCTTTTAGTCATTTTTATGATAACATCTTTTCTTAATTTTCCCCTTGAAGCCTGCAGCTGCTTGCTTGGCATGGATTCTAAATTAATAACTCCGACAATAGGATAATCTGTCATAAGTTTCGCAAATTCATCAACCTGCTTTCTCTTTTCCGGAGTTATTTTTACTTTGTGCTTCATTCTACCTTCACCGGCTTGCTCATGGTCAGTTTCAACATGACTTCTTTTATGTTGTTCTTTTCCTGCGGCATAGCATGCAGGACCTGATTATATATTGTAACTGCGTTTTCAACTATCTTATTTTCATCCATATCTTCTTTTCCGATAGAACACTGAACCATTAAAGTATTTCTTGAAGTTAATTTAATTGTTCTTTTGAGTTTATCAACAATCGGCTTAAGGTTTGTCTTTGGAAGGACGACTCCGCCTGCTTTTGGATTAGGCATCTTTCCTTTCGGTCCTAAAATCCTGCCGAAAGCTGCCGCAACCTGGACCATTAAATTAGACTGTGCAACGAAGAAATCAAATTCATTGGATAATTTTTTCGATGCTTTCTTATCGTTTTTGTATCTTTCAAATTCATCAAGAAAGACAACTTTGTCTGCAGGCTTGGCTTCCTCTTTCATCTCCGGGCCGACTAATGCGCATATTTTGAATTCTTTCGGAGGGTGAGGGACATTGGCAAACAGAGTGAGCTGATTGTCTGTTTTCTTCATATCAATGTCTTTGAAGGTAATGATGAGGTCAATTCCCTGCTTGAAATTCTTTTTAGGAGAAGTTTCCTTTAATTTCTTTAATGCTGCTAATGCTTGTTTTTGATCCATTTTGACCCTTCTATAAGCCTAGGCTGATAGTTAATCGGGATATGATTTTGAGTTTCGAGGGTATTTATAAAGATTACTATGAGGATGGCTATGCTCTAAGAGTAGTTATTTTTGCTCAATTTCAAGCGTCGCGCCCCCGCCGAATTATTTTCGTTTTAATTACAAACTAAAATTAAAATCGTTTTGCCGCTGGTTCGACCCTTGCTTGTCAGATAAACTGCCGTTTTCCTGTAGGGAGCACCCCCTTCCGGCAAAATATTCTTTTTATTTATCGGGTCTCACGTAATGGCGGCAAAAATTAATATTTAGTCTTAACTACCTTTAATCCGTTCTTAGTTCATAAGCTTTAAAAGATAGCTGTAAGGCGGATATGTCATGGCAGTAAATCATGTTGCAATCATTCTTGACGGGAACAGAAGGTATGCTAAGAAGCATAATCTTCCATTATATAGAGGACACGAATTCGGCGCTAAAAATGTTGAAAAATTATTCGGCTGGGCAGAAGAATTAAGCATCAAAGAACTGACGCTTTATTCTTTCTCTATGCAGAATTTCAATAGAACAAAAGAGGAGTTTAATTATCTGATGAAGGTATTCGAAATTTTCTGTAAAAAAGCAGTTGCCAAACTTAAAAAGAATCCAAAAGTCCAGTTTCATTTTATCGGAAGACTGAATTTATTCACTCGTAAAATTCAGATTTTAGCAAGAGAATTAGAGCGTAAATCAAGAAATAACAAATTGTTAAAGGTTAATTTCGCATTTGGATACGGCGGAAGGGAAGAAATAGTTGACGCTGTTAAAAAGATTGTGAAAAAAGGATTAAAGAATATCGATGAAAAGGTAATTTCTGACAATTTATACTTAAAATCAGAGCCTGAAGTAATAATAAGGACAGGAGGAGATCAAAGAACATCTAATTTCCTGCCATGGCAGAGTATATATTCTGAATGGTTCTTCCTAGATAAGACTTGGCCCGAATTCAACAAGGCCGATTTAAAAAGGATTGTTGATGATTTTACTAGACGAGAGAGAAGATTTGGCGTCTAGACGAAAAGTTTATAAAGGAAAGCATTTCTAATCTGTCCTAGAGGATGTTTAGATGAAGAAAGCGCACAACGGTTTCATTCTTGGATTGCTACTTATTACAATATTTACTATGACTGTTTTCTCGGCTGTTAGACTAATAAGTCCTGCGCAGTACAATTATACAAACGCAACAAATCATTCGATTTATTTTAGGTTCAATTATACGGGTACAATAGGAACAACACAAATTAATTGTACGTTGTTTATAGATTCAATAAATCGAGGAACAGTTAATTTGTCTGGCGGTACATACAAGGTTAATAAAACCAGCACAATTAGGGCGAATAAAACGTCTTCACTAACAAATGCAACTCACTATTGGAATATCAGTTGCATAAATAGAACTAAAAATAGTGTCTATGGCAGACATACAAGTACGAATGTATCAAATATACTGATAATTGATAGGCAGCCACCGACTGTTTCGCTGACATCTCCTGCAAATGGATTAAATACAACCACAACATCAAAAGCATTTGCATGGAATGTATCTAATGATCGTGATAAATATCTCAATTGCAGCATAAGGATAACCGGTATCGGAAGAAATAGAACTAATCTTCTTACAACTAATGCTAGTTCGGCAGGAGCAAATTATACGACAGCATTTGTGATTAATAGACATTATACTTGGAACACTACTTGCATTGATAACGCTACGAATGAAGGATTAAGCAGCAGCAGAACATTTACTGTAGATAATATAAGACCAAATGTCTCCGCGTTCCATCAGACTGTTATCCAGGAAGATGCTTACAATAACATTAATGCAACAGTTAACGATACCAATTCCGGAATTAGTCAGACTCTTTCAGCTGGCGGTTGTAAATTATTCATAGATGGTGCATTCACTAGAACTATGACATTCACTCCGAACGAAGGGGTTGGCGGACAGGGCAAGGGGCATGCTAATGTTTCGATAAACTATCCGAATCCGGGAAACCATACGTTCCTCGTGAATTGTACTGATTTAGCAGGAAACTCCAGAACTAATAGTTCAACTATTTATGTTAACGACACTAAATTGCCTAATATTTTAAAAACGACAAATGCTTCAACTACGAATTCACTCGTGTTCAGGTTTAGCACAGACGACTTTACAAATTACACACTTAGATATGGTCATGCTGGCAATTTGAGTTTGCCATACTCAACTGGTGTTGCTCAAAAAGCGTATAATCATACCGTTACATTGTCCGGATTGCTTTCGAATACACTATACTACTATAACATCACTCTTTGTGATAGAACAGTAGCACATGCAAGATGTAAGAATCAATCGTCTTCCATGGGTACGCTTCAGCCTACTTCTGAAATAGGTGGTGGTTCTGGTAGTGGCAGTTCAAGTTCGACTACAACCACAACAGTAACTGAACCTCTTATAACAGGAATTACTCCAGTAACAGCAGAGACTATAACAACTCCGGTTACATCAGGAGTTGCATCTGGCGGATCAGGTAGTTCAGGCGGAGCAGCAGGAGCGGGACAAGCTGGAATAGTTGCACCAACAACTCAGAAAGAGACAGGAAAAGCAGCAGCACCGGTTGCAACAACTAAATTATCATTCCTTAGCTGGCTTAAATCATTGTTTGCAAGATTGTTCGGTGTATTCAGTTAAATTCTTTGGTTTTTACTTTTTTTAATTACTACGAATAGAATTTGGTCTGTGTTTTTTGTTTTGTTCGAACCTAACTAAATAACACAGGCAGAATATTTGATTTAATACTAACAAACTAAAAAGTTAGCATCGGCTCGCGATGTAATTGTTAATTATCACATCTCGTTCAAGTCCCGGATGGTACAATCTCGACAAAGTCGAGCTGTGCGCAACTTCGTTGCTGAGCGTCCCCTTTAGCTCTTATTATTCGTTTGTATTTATCGCTCGCAATTGATGCTACTTTTTTTAATTATTTAGAAACAATTCAAATCTCTTTAAGAATTGCTTTCTCGAACTCTTCAACATTCTTTTTAAGATTTTGAGCGGCAGTTTTAATAAGTTTTCTGGGCTCTTTTCCGTGAACAACCAGCTCAGGATTGCCGACTAATGGATGTCTTTTGTCCAATGTCACGATTTCCACCCCTTTCGTACTCCAAAGCTCGTCCTTCAAAGCATTGGCAAAGATAGCGTTTTCATTCGGAAATTTCATCTTTGCTTCTTCCTTTTCGTCCTTTAGAAATTCAATCAGCATATTATTCTTTGAAAATAGGTCCTTTATAAATGTTGTTATGATGCAAAAGTAGTATTGTAAGCTTAGTTGTGCCATCGACTCGGCATGCAATTTAACTCATAAATACATAAATTTTTATAATAATCTGCATTCAAAAATAGAGGGGGTTTTATGTTTAAGTTCAATAAAGAGGACTCTAAGTTAAAAGAGATAGAAAACAGCGTAAAATCGGCCTTTAAAGCCGTCAAAGAAGAGATGGAAGACCATCTGACTTCTATAAATGAGAATACAGAAGAGCTCCAGGAACACTCTGCTCACATCGATGAACTGGAGTCTAAATTTGAGAAATTACAGGAGAGATTCGATGAGATCCATATGATGCTTTCAAGGATGACGAAGCAGGGAGATTTATCTCTTTCCGAGACAGAAAAAAATGTTTTTATGGTTCTTTATTCAATCGAGCAGACGCCATTGAGTTACACTGATATTTCGATGAGAACAGGACTGACTGAATTGGCAGTCAAAGCTCACATTTTCTCGATGATTAACAAAGGAATTCCCATCTTGGAACGGCAGATCGACGGACAGTCATTCTTTAGATTGGATAAAAAATTCAAAGAACTGCAGGCCAAAGAGAATGTTTTAAAGATTGATATGGATAATTTCTAACTCTCACTTATATTTATATTTTTAGTATTTTTCAATAATAGAAGAGATTGTTGTTATGATGTTAAGCTCTCACTTTAACCTAATGCAGGAATATTCCCGACAGTTGTAATCGTTTTTTCAGTAGGAATTCTGTCTAATGTGTTCGGGATTAATGGATTATAGCAACTACTGTCGAAATAATCTCTTTAGTGCATTATACCGAATGATTAAAACTTTTAATCAATAAAATCACAACTAAATATATCAAAAATACAAATAGCTTAAATTATTTAATCAAAAACAATATTTTCCTGATTTTTTTGTTGCGAAGCAGCAATTTTCTCGTTTTTGATCAACTTTTGCAATTCCCTGACATATTTCATTGAAGTTTCAAGATAGTTCGTAATTCTTTGTACAGATTTCTCAAAAGCGCTCTCTAGAGTGCTTCCGTTAAGCTTGTAGCCGATTATAACCTTTCCGTCAGTTATGAACGAAGTTTTGCTAATCAGGTCAAGTTCAACCCAGCGTTTAAGATAGTCATACATTGTCTGTCTTGTTATTCCGGCATGAAGACCCATCTCTTCAACAGTCATGACAGCAGCTTCGGGGTGTTTTTCTCTCTGTGCAGCTTTCATTTTCTCATATATTTCTACAAGAACATTCTGCATCTTGTCTGTCGAGCCTTCTTTTCTTGGCATCAACCCCATCCTGTGCATTATTATTCTGCTTAGTTCGTCTGCAGTGGGGTTCATGTTTGGCTCATGGTTTGTTAATATTATTTTTGTTGTCATATTACCTCTTTTAGCCGAATTTGTTCGGCATTTATGTTTCTTACATTAGGTATTATGCCGATTAGTTAATAAGCCTCACGCGCGGTTGTCCAGTGGGAAATTAAAACTTTTAATCAAAACTCACATATTATGTCTAAACGCCAATTGAAAGCCAATTCATGAACTAATCAACTATGCCTGGGCAAAATGATGGTCAGATATACTAACAAACCACTAAAAAATTCAGTAAAAATAATCATTCGGAATTATCTCCAAATAAGCTGTTTCCAGGAAAAACTATGTTTTGCACAAAAACATGCAATTCGTGTATAATCCCGACTCTGTCGGAATGATTTATTCTATTCTGGCATTATCCCGACAAATTAGTTCAACCCTTAAACAATGCTTAACCCCGGTTGAGCATCAAAACTTTACATTTGCATCGGAATTAAACAATAATCCCGACAAAGAAACAAGTTCAAGGAGCAATTAAGGGATTATTCCTGCAATCAGAACCAGTATACGAATTAGGCACAAAAAAACACGTAGTTGATTTATTATTCGAATATCATCGATTTTTGCCCAAAAACAGAAAGGTTTAAATATAACAAGTTAAACATGTTTACATATGACACAAATACAAATAGCAGTCAGGGATGTTAATGAAGAAGCATTCAGAGAGTTTAAGTCCGATGTAGTTAAGCGTGGCATGAAATTAGGAACAGCTCTAACTTTGGCAATGGAGAAATTCAGGTCTGAACTGCTTAAACCGCGTCCAAAATTCACTTCACTGCGTCCTGTTGACTGGGGCAGGGGAAGTGAGAAATTGAGTGAACAAGTGGATGAAATTTTATATGGCGGATAAAAATGATATTTTTAGATGCAAATATTTTCTTGGCACACGATAATATTAACGATGTACACCACGAAAAAGCATTGCTTCTTTGGAAACGAATCGAGTCGGGCGAATTTGAACAATATTTCACTTCTGATTATGTTATTAATGAAGTCGTAGGAGTCACATTACGAAAGTTCGGAAAAGACAGGGCTATAGCTATCGGAAAGCAGATATTAAATGCAATGAATATATTAAATATAGACGAGCATATGCTGATTGAAGCTTGGGGGATATTTACAGAAACAAAGCTCGCTTTGAACTTAGTCGATTGCACAAATATTATCGCTGCCAGAATAGCCGATGCAAAATTTATAGCAACTTTTGATAAAGAGTTCAAGAAATCAGAAGGAATCAGTATTATCGATTAAAAGACTGTCTTAACCCATGTAACTTAGCTGTTTTTTCTGCTGGATTTCTCCGGCTTCCTTGCCCTTAGACATTATTGCCTTCAATTTGCTTTCAAACTGCTCAGCCTGTTTTTCCAAAGGCTTAGGATCAACATTTAATCCAAGATATTTGTCCAGGACTCTGATGACTGCCGCCGCTGCTTTCGAGTCAGGCATCGCAGAGTGAGTTTCTGCAAAGATGCAGCTCATCGTCTGCTTGGTATTCTTCGCTTTTAACAAAATCGTGCCGGTAACTCCCATTATGACTCCTTCCTGCAGTTCATCAACATTCATTCTCTCAAAATCCTTTCTTATTTTTTCGCTGTTTGAATAGTAGAATGTTTTAGGGTTGTCATCAGAATTGGCACTTCCGACTCCCTCAACTGAAACAATCTCTTTTGCTTCAAGCATATTCGCCAGCTTTAATACAACTTCGCTGAACTGCCATTCCAATCCTGCAGGATTCGTTACAACGTGCAGAAAAACTATGTTGAATTTTTTATTGTAGAAAATTTCAATCGGCTGGACGACCTCTCCTTTATGCAAAGCAACCATTGGGGGGATTTCTTCGCTCACTATCGTTCCGATTGACTCGCAGTCAAGATGATCAATTAAATATTCAGTAACAATAGTTCCAATTAATCCAAATCCGGGAAAGCCTTCCACCAATATGACATCTTTTGGTTTTTTTGTGAGAATAATCTCCATTTTATAATTCCATTGCAAACATCGCAATCATCAAAAATAATCCTTCGATGACAAAGATTATGTGATAAACAAGAATGGGCAGTTCCAATCCAAACAAGCCAGGTCCTATTCCGAATGACTGCAATGCCGGCAGTACTCCGACTACCATGATTGCTATTCCGATAAAGAAAGACAGCCATCCAATATGATTTGAATTTGTCAGTTCAATTACTGATTCAATCGCCAAATACAATCCTAAAGCAGCCAGGAGGTATGGCGCAGCGCTCATAAATGCGCTTGAGCCCATGAAATTTGATATTCCCCAGTCAACAATATTAAACCGTTCTAATAATGGAATTAATCCCGCTGCAAAAACAACAAATCCAACTAATCCGCTGAGCCAGTCCTTAGGCTCCATCATCGCTTTTTTGTTCATTTCTTATTTTCTCCTTTTATTTTATAAAAATAACACTTTTATTGCTCCCAGCAGCAAAGATACCGGAATTGTTATTTGAAAATATTTCCATTTTCTGAATAATATTGGAACTAAATTTATGGCAATAATTGTCAATCCAAACCATAAATTGAGCGGTTCTATCATTTTATTACCCTCGCAAGTGCTTCAATCAGTGTCGTTATTATGAGGAGAATTAATCCGTAATTTCCTTGGCCAAAAATAATGAGAACCGCCCCTAAAATAGCTACAAAGCCCATGATAAGATTTAATGGTTCCATGACTACTCCTTTCCTGCTGCGGTTCATGCAACAGCCACCTTTTCTGATTTCTTGGCTCTCGATAATGCCTGCTCCAATGAGCTTTCTGCTTTTTCAATTAATCTTATTAAATAATTTACAGATCTTTCTTCACTTTCCAATGAGCCTCTTGCCGATTCAAGAATTGCACTTATTTTGTCTGCAAATTCCCTTTCGTGAGTTCTTGGAAGATTAATCTCAGCAACAGCATTTGTTATAGTATCTGCCGATTTATTCCCGTATTTAACCAGAATATAACTGAATATATACATATCGGTTATTACTTTTTTGAAGACCTTGCTGTACTCTTTGTTTAATTTTAAAATTTCACGAATATCTTCCGGCCTTCTTGCTTTTCTTTCCGCCTTAGTTAGTCTTTTTTCGACTCTGTATGTTGCATTTACCAAACTTCTTTCTTTGAACCATTCAAAATATGGGCGAAGTACTGCAATTAACCCGCCTAATTCATATGATTCGAGCTGCCTGTCTATCTGTCCGAATAACGGAGTGACTCCTCCTTTTGTTCCTCTGACAACTCCGTTCACATATTCATAGCACTGCTTCAAAGTTGCTCTTATGCTGTCTAAAAATTCTTTGTATATTCTTATCTGATCTGAGTCAAGCAATGCTCCGTGTTTTTGGAAGAAAACAATTGTTTCTAAAAGCTCTTCTTTTAATAAAATAAATTCTTCTGTCTTTACATCGTGCGTTTCCTGAAGTCCTTCGCGAAGGCCGGCTACAATTTCAGAAGCTCTTTCTCTGACTAGATTTATCTCGTGATTTTTTATTAATTTTAACAATAATCTGTAATTATGATGGATCGCATTTTTTTCATGAACCGCTTTAGAAGCCTCTTTCCTCGCAGTTCTTCTTTGTATAAATCTTAATGTTTCAGCCTTTCCGATAATCCCCTGTCCAGAATAGTCTATTGTCAGATTATTGGTTCCTTCGGCCATGTCTAAACCTCTTTCTCATTCTTAGGCAAAGGCTCTTTATAAACATTTCGGGGGTTTAAAGGCTTATGGAGCTGTTTTAAGTTGTAGTTACTTAGTAGTGGTTAAAAATAGAAAGGTTTATATATTACTGAGCTTTGAATGGCAGCATGTCAGGATTATCTAAGTCAGCAATAGCATTGGCATCTTTGCTAGCTACGGCCGGATGTGCAGGAAATAAAGTTAAACCAAATGATATTCAACCAGCAGTTCAATCTGCTCCAAAAATTAAGGTTCTTCCTTTGTCAGTCAGAACAGCAGCAGAACATAAACATTTCGAAGATATTACAAAAAACTATTGTATTGTTTATACGGATTCAAATGGTGCACATAAAATAGAGTTTTCTTCAACAACAACCGCAGAAGGGAATCTGAGAATAGCAGAAAATTATTCAGACTTAACGCAGCTGGTTAGTGAATCATATCCGGGGCAATTAAATCCCCCAAAAGTTTTTGCAAGTAAACCTAGTGAATATTTTTTTACAGATGTAGATAACAAAAATATTTACAAGTATTCTGCATCAAAAGATCAAAAAGAAATAGGTTTAGACCTTATCGCATCAAATATTGACCTGGGATGTTATGATTTTGTTGGGGATACTATTATTTTTATAACTAAGGATGGTAAATCCATTAAAAAATTAAATAGCGATGGTTCGCATGAAACCGAGCTTTTTGCCGGAGAGACAGTTACTTTTAACGATTTAGTAATTTCTCCAAGCCAAAAAAGAGTAATTTTTACAAAATCACCGGTCAGCAGAGGAGGATCATTGTCGATTTTCAATAATGCAGCATATTATGTTATGGATTTAGAAGGAGACAACAATTCCAAGCCCATGAAACTTGGATTTGAAGGATTATTCGGGGAATATGATCAATCATCCGGGCCGCAAAATGTTTCGTTCTTGATGAAAACAGACAACGGAAGATCTTCTTTAGAAAATAAGATATTATTCACATATAGATACCCGACTGCAAAAGGAAATAATCTTTATTCTGTTGAACTCGGTGAATTCTTGAGAGATTGCGGTTGCATCCCTCTTAAAAAAGAAACATTAAAAAGGATTACTTCGGATGATGCACCGATAACTTACGCAAAACAAGTAAAAGATAATAGCGATTATATTATCTATGTGCAGGATGGAAAACTTTTCTTGGCGAAAGATAACGATAGATTTCTTTTGTTAGAACAAAGATTTAATGGTTCAGAACCTCTGCTCGTAAAAAAATAAATTAAAAATTAATTTTATTGATAATAACCTGCTTTCTTTAATAATTCCATATACTTCTGCCGTTTAACTGCCAAATTCTTTTGAATTCTATTAGATTTTTCTCCAAATGATTTTGCTTCAGCAGGGTGATTTCTCAGATATGCAAATGCCGCAATAGTTAACTGTTTATCTATGCTTTCAAACATATAGGGCCTAATCTTACCGGCTTTTGCAAGAGTTATTATCTCATTTTCAAGGTCAGAACCAATTGTTTCTTTTTCCATTAAATCGCTCCATGTCTTCTCTGCTAGTTGTTCAACGAGTGCACTTTCTTCAGCGTTCATCTGAATATTGTCCGAATTCACTTCTTTCTCTTTGTTTTCTCTTTCGTATTTAGAAATAATTGCACTAAGCTCTTTTTTACCGTAGTTATAGCATACATTTAATGCAGGATAAGCAAACATTAACGCCCCTGTTGCCATAAAAACCCTAAATCCGTTCTTTTCAATTTTTGTCCTTCTTGGTTCTTTTTGGATGTGCTTATCTAATCCTCTTAGATATGATTGCGCTCCGTCGTATACATTTCTTGAAATATCAACTGCAACATTATGCGTCTTAGAATTTTTAATGACATCTAAAATTTCAGACAGTTTGGTTTTCAATTTTAGAAATTTTATCATTTTTGATTTGCCATATTCTGAAGAAGACCTTCCAATGCTTTTTCTGATCCAGATTTTTTTGCCTTTGAAACCGGAGCAGAACTTTGTTCTTTCTTGTCTTTTTTTGCTTCTCCATACAGTGCTTTATTTAACTCATCTTCAACTCTTCCTGTTTCAGATCTGCTATATGACAAATTTTCTAATCCACTTTTTAATTTACGTGTCCTTACTCCTTTTGGTGTAAAATAATCTTTTGCAAGACTTCTTCCCTGTTCTGTTTCATCCTTTACAGCTTCTCTTACTCCTCTGGCTGCACCAAGAAGACCTCTTGCAACTCCTCCAACGATATTTTTAGTTAAGTCTTCAATATATTTTTCATCTTCTGCAATTTTATCGGCAGTACCTCCTCCCTTTGCTTTCTTCTTATCTTTCTCTGTCTCTTGCTGAGCTATTACTTCCTGTTGCTTTTCTTTTTTTGTTTTTTTCGCGTAACAATAATTCGGAAACATAGCCGCGGATATCCCTGCAGCTAGAAAAACGGCATATGTTGTTTTCTTAAATAAATTATACATTTTAGTTTCTCCTTTCTAATCTTTTTAAAGCTATTTCCAATTCAGATTCTTTCTTTTTAATATCATCAAGGTAGATTTTGGCCTGTTCTAGATATTCTCTTCTTTTAATATCGTCTTTGGTGTTTTTAGCTTTATCTAATAAAATTTCAGCAGAAGAGCGTTCTCCTGAAATAATTACCGGATAATGTTCAGCCATATGAACCCACATTTTTGTTGTGACCCATTCTTTAGCACTAAAATAAACAGGATTATTTGATGGTCCAAATTTAATAACTTCAACGAACAAATTTTCAGCCTTTTTATAATTGTAGTCCGAAACCGCTAAAACTCCTTTTTCATAGTTAATTTTAGGTAAATTTGAAAAAATATGACCTTCTGCAGGTCTTGAAGGATAATCAGTTTTAGTTAGTATTCTATCCAATAATCCTGCGTTTGCAGGAGCCGCTACAAACAACCATAATGCTAAATTCGGAAGTAGGTTTTTCATGGGTCTACTCATATTCACTTATATATAAACCTTTCGTTTATTTACTACTCATAAGTGACTTATTTTACGTATTTCTCCCCTTGATAAGCATTTTCTATTGCCTCAGCAATTCTCTGCCTTAATCTTGTTAGTTTACGGATTATTTCATTATATTCAGATTTTGTTATTACCTGCGGAAGATTTGCCTCATTAATTAATTCTTGAATCTTCCTTGCTAATTCTTCGTATTCAACTGCATCACTAAACCAATCATACAGCTCAGATTTGCCTCCTTTCTCTTTAACCATCTCAAATACTGCTTCATTTTGCAATGATTGTTTTGCAAACAATGAAATGTGGGCAGGCATTATTCTTTTCTTAAGCTCAAACGGACTTATTATCTCATCTCCGCTAGGATATCCCTGAGACTTGACGGGTAATGGCCATTTTGCTTTTTCTGCTGAAAATAATCTTCTTCTCTGCGCAAAATTGCGAACTTCGATCATGCTTTTTATCGCTTCTTTTTGTTTTTCACTTATTTTTTGTTCTATTCCTCCAAGCAATTCGTTCATTTCTTTTACTTTTTTAGCCAGTTCTTTTCCTTCTTTGGAGTTTTCATCTACTTTTTCTACACATATCTTTATTATTTCTAAATCTTCAATCAATGTTTTTCCTCTAACTCTGCCCGTACTTAAATCAGACAGCGCGGATTTTAATCGTCCTATTAATTTTTCATCAAGTTTTAGCAATCCTTTTATTTTTCTTATATTATTCCCGAGTTCATTTATATGCGGATAGTAATTTGTATTAATCAGTTCAACTTCTATTCTTAAATTATTTTTAATTTTATCCACTTCATCTTGAATATCTTTTGCAGCATAACTTATGGTTCTTCCTGCAAACATTTTCTTTAAAGCTTCTAACTTTTCAGTGTCTTTTCTATATGATTTAATGAGAGATGTTCCAAATCCTGATTCAAATTCTGAAAGAAAAGCCAGATATTTTTTAACATCTTCTTTCACAACTTCGTCTGTGTTTTCGAGTATTTTAAATTCTGTATTCAACCACACCTTCAAGAGATCTCTTGTTGCCTGCTCATTTAATTTTGCTGGTTCTATTTTTCCATTTATCTTTAGCATCTCGATTAGTTCGTTAAATTTCTGTTGATTTTGATTTACTGCAGTTTCCCTATCCCCGAAATGTTTTTCGATAAATTCCTCTATCTTTTTCTTCTCCATAAGTTTTTTTGGATTAAATTTATTTAGAGTTTCAAGCAAGTCTTCTTTTGTTTTTTTAGCAATCCATCCAAATAATCCGGATCCAAAAAATGATTTCCAGTTTCTTGCATCAGGGTTTATACTCATTCTGAATAGATTAAATAGCAATAAAAATAAAAGAACATAAATCGGATATGCTACATACCAAGGAAACCCGGATGAAGCGTAAAGTATTGGTTTTTTATGAACATTAATATCAAACAAACTTGCAGGTATTGCACTTTCTTTCTTTTTTAATATCTCTTGTATTGCTTCATCATTTAAATTGTATTTTTTAATGGCATTTTTTAATGAGGCTCTGACCTCTTTATCTAATTTAACAATCTCCGGGAAATTTGAAGGATTTAGTTCTTTCAATTTGGTGGTTTGCGATTTCATTAATTTTGCCACAGCTAAAGTAAGTGCGGCGGTATATTCTCCATCGATGAAATTCGGATCACTCATAACGCCGGCAAAAGGTTTTTCTATATTCGCTATGTAGGCTTCTGCTTTTTTATATTCCGGAGTGTCTTTCGCGGCAAAAGCCAGACTTATATTAAAGAATAAGACAATAATGAATATTGAGGCAATTTTTCTATTCATATTCTCGTTGCCTCCATTTTTTTAAGCATATCTTCCAAAATTTTTGCTGAACTTGAACCGGATATTTTCCCAGTTTTAATGTCTCTTAATTTATCCAACTCAATTTGGAGCAGTTCTGCTTCTTTCCTTATTTTTCTAGCTTCTGAAAGAGACTTCGAATATGGGGTTGTCTGTAATTCTCCTTGTTTTCCTGAGAATATTTTTCCAAGACTTGAAATTAAATTTGAATTTTGCATGATATCATCTATGAAAGTTTTTACGCTTTCTGGAGATGCATCATTGGGAAAAGCTTGGGCTAATAAAATCATCACTAAAGTCATTAGTACTGAAATTATTATTTTTCTCATTGCACTTCCCTCAGTTTAAATTGCTCCGTCAGGAAACTTTCCTTCTTTTTAACATCGTTTATATACGCCTGTGCCTGCTCAAGAAGCTCTATCCTTTTTGATCTTCTCTTAATATCAGGGTCATCTGCAGCGATTTCCCTTACCTGATCAATCAAATGTTCTGCAGCAGAACGCTCCGCTGACATTATTGCTGGATAATGCTCTGCAATTAATATGAACAATTTATCACCTTGATCTCTGCTTATGTATTTAGTTGCAGTTGCGAAATAAGGGTTTCCGGATGCTCCAAAACGGATTATTTTTTCAAAATAAGTTTTTGCTTTGTCATACTCGTAATTTTGTATGGCTTCGATAGCTAATTTATAGTTTGTTTCCGGATTGTTTGTTTCTATTGTTCCGCCGCCTGCTACTAATCTAGATGAGAATTCAGATTTTCGTTCTGTATCAAATACCCCTCCTAACAAACTTGGAGATTTGCCTTCGGCTAAATTAAATGTATTAACAATCAGCCAACTAAGCATAATTGCAGCCAGTAACGCAGGCAAAAATCCTATGTACGGCTTATTCTCTCTATTTTTTGGCATTTGGATCAAAAATATAAAAAGAGGAACCATCAGTATCGTAAGTATGTTTATTCCATATGGAACTATTTTTCCAAACGAAAAGCCAGACGAGAGGATTCCTATTGTCAAAGCAATTGCCACTGCAAATGAAAGAAGATTTCTTTGTTTCTTTTCCATGTCTTTCCACATATTGTTTATAGACATCCTTACAACTATGAAGAATATTACAAAGAAAATTATTCCATCTACAATTTTTCTTTGTGCATCATATTCTGGATTGAGTTCTTTTCCGACTGTCGTATAAGGCAGAAGCACAGTATTTTTTACTAAATTTCCTATCGCCTCCGATAATGCGCCGGATCGCAGGTTATCCCCAAATGCAGAAACAGGATTTTGAGCTTCTGCTGAATATATCAAACAAAGAACAAGCAAAAATCCTAATATTGGTGCTTTATTCATGCAAATTTCTCCTTCATTTTCTCTTCTTTTTTCTGTCTAAAAAATGATAATAGGGATTTTTTAATTTCCTGTATCATGCTTGTTTCTTTCTGGAAATCTTCTTTAATATTTTTTGCTTTTTGTTTTAATACTTCTATTGCTTCATTAAATCTTACTGCACGTTCCTGCAGTTTTTTGTTCTCAAGTATTCTTCCAAGGCATTTTGTTGCTTCCTTTTCAAGAACGGATAGATTGTTTAAAGGTATTCCGTTTTTTGCGGAGTTCTCAATTGCAGTTTTTAGCGCAAAATCATATTCATCGTTCAAAATCATATTCTCCTTTTGTTTTTCATAAATTTTCCTAAGTTCTTCTATGATTTCAATAAGTCTATGCACTATTGCGTTCGCAATTCCTCTTATCATTTCATCTTCTTTCAGTATTTTTCTCATCTTTTGTTCGTATTCTTTTATCTCGATTTTAAGTTCCTTCATCCTTGCGTTTATGACATTTACAATGAGTTTTTCATTGTTAATTCCAGGATCTTCAAGCTTTCTCGCAAGAACAGAATCTACGTCTGCAGTTTTTCTTACCAGTTCACTTTTCTCTTTTCCCTCATAAATGAAATGACCTTTCTTTACTTCTTTCCTTTCACGTTTTTCCAACTCAAGACGTTTTCTTAATGTTTCCACTGCTGAAATAATTTTGTTGTTGTTTATGATTATGTCTGCTATTTTGAACGGATCATTCCAGCTCTTTTCCCAATTCAGCTCATTGTCCAAATTCTTTCTCCTCCTTCCATTTCTTGCTCAGTTCTGCTATTGATTTTTTGATTGCTTTTTCTACATCTAACCGCTCTCCAAACTCTTCTTCCAATTCTTCAATTAATACTCTTTTGTCATCTTTGTGAGCGTCAAGCGTTTCAATTATCTTTTCTGAAATATAGTGCACATCTCCTCCGCTTTTTAATTGTCTTATTAACGAAATCAAATTTCCACGATAGTTTGCCAGTTTGTCATATTTCTCCCAAATATTTTGGACTGTTCTTTTTTCTTTGATTGTTGTAAATCTCGCCAATACAGGAACAAGGTTTTCCTCGTATTTTCTGCCAGTTTTCCATATTATTTTTTTGAAGAACTTTTTTATTCTTCCGCCATATTTCCAGTCAAATATCAGTATAATTATCGCTATGATTATTTTAGATATTACTGAAAATATTTGCCAATCCTCTATTCCAAATAATAGTTTAATATACGCCTCCTCCCCCCTATCGAATGTAATGATGCTGGGATTTGTTGAACTAATTGAGAAAATCCTTTCAAGTGTTGAATTAATAAATATTTTAATCGCATTTATAATATATGTGATTCCAGAACCAACTAATTTTGTTATCGCGTCCCTTACAAATGGCACATAGCTCAAAGCAATTATTCCAAGGACCCATTTAAGATTGGACCACATAATTGATGCAACGTGTTTTCCACCTATAAGTAATCCAGCACCAACCATCGTAACAATTAATATTCCGGTTAAATATGGTTTAAGTATCAGCACAGGATTTATCGGGAAAATTTCTTCTAAATACAAATAATGCAACTCAATTGCCGCCAATATGAATAAAATAAGAATCAAGTTCTTTAATGTAAACATTCCTTTCATCCAGTCAAAGATAGATTTTAGTTCATTAATGATTTTGTCCCATGAACCCTCGATTAATGCAATCCTCAACCCTTCATCTTTTATTGCCCTCCATGTAAAATACGAGATAAAGAATATCATGAATAATTGATACATGGATCCTTTATCTAAATCTACACCGAAAATATAGTCGTAAATTCTCCATGGCCAATTCTTAAGAAGCTTTCCTATTTTTGAAACTGCCAGGGATAATATTGTTGATAATACCCATGATGTTCCTAGAATCATAATTACTAAAAAACCGTACCCTTTCAAACTCATTCCTCCTTTTTCGCCTTCAATCATTATGCGGGTACCTCTTCAGGAATACCATACTCTTGTTTTAATATCTCGGCGAATCCTGCCAGCATAAACACTTTTCTTTTGGTTTTCATTGCGTTATCTATTGAAAGAATATCTATTTTTAATTTGGCTTGCAGCTCCTCCTCATACCTTGCTGCTTCAGCTAATTTTACAATCAGTTTGTTGAAATTTGGTACTATTTTTGTTCTGATTAAGCTTGCTCGTTCCATTCCATCCGGAGTTTCGGATGCTCTAATCAATGCGGTTCTCAATTCAGTCAGTGCTGAATTTATTTCGATTGTTTCCCTGTTATAGTTCATTATTAAATCATTTGTCTTATCAGTTTCTTCATCTTCTTTTTTAAGCTGTTCAATTAGATTCGGCGACATTTCTTCAATTGAGCTAAGGGTTTTTGTGAATGCAGTTATAATCTCTTTTCTTTTTTGTCCCAATTCTCTTATTCTTTTTCTCACTGCATAATTAGCTGTTTTTATTCCTCTTTTTGCTGCTTTCGCAAATACTATTTTCCAGCCAGCATCATCTTTTAATTTAAACTCATCAAATTTTGCAGCAAAAAGCGGCTGATTCCAATTTTTCCCTAAATGGATTTCCCATTTTTTTCTTCCTTCTTCAGTATCTTTTATCAAATCTTCATATATTCCAAGAAGATATTTCATTTCTTTTCCCTCCTGTGTCATTTCAAAATTGTCTCTGAATAGTTTAATTTGTTTTCTTCTTGCTTCTTTTTCATTCTCTATGGCTTTAAGCTTGTCATTCAATGTAGTTGTTTTTCTAATCGGCTGCAGCAAAATTTGATCATGTATGGGGATTGCAGATGCTATTCTCGCTAAAAATGGCTTTACTACCATTTCATTTTGCGGCTGCGATATTGCTGCTGCTTCTGCATTTTGTACTGCGAATCTTGCTTGCCCAGCTTGTGCTAAAATCTGTTTTGTTCTTTCTCTTTCTATTCTTATTTGTGTGACTATCTTTCTTCTTTCCATCTTGTCTTGTCTGTCCATTTCCTCTTCTTTCTCTGCTTTTTCTTTTTTCTTTTTCCACTCTTCTTTTTTGTGTGCCACAATTGTCGGGTATATGAATATTACGGCGGCTATTAATCCATGCACTACAAATATGCTGGCAAAAAATGGATCTAAACCAGAGGTTCTCAATGTCTGCAGTATTGATTCGGGCAGTATGTTCGTTCTTGAAAAAAGGCTGTTAAAAGGCGCAGCGATAATACTTATTACAAAATATGTTCCAGTAAACAGCTCGAATTTTTCTTTTTCCCCTGCACTAGTTTTATTTGTGATAGCATAATAAATATATACAATCCATGCAAGAAACCACATGCTTTTGAAAGGATTTGAAGTATTTAGCACAAAATTGGAGATTACGGGGATTGTAACTATGCCGACCACAATTCCGCTTATGTTAGCAATTGATCCTTTAAACCAATCTCCTCCGAATCTTCTTAATAATAATATAATAATTAAAACTGTAAGCACCCAAGTACCGAAAAACGCCAATAATTTTCCTTGTGAACTTACTTCGCTTAATGGAGCAATAATATTCTTGATACTTTCAACATTAGTTTCTATTGAATATGCCGAAATAATACTAACTAGGTTAAGAACTATGGAAATGAGCATTAAATACAACATTTTATTTTTTCTCAATTCTTCACCTTCTTTTTTAGTTCTCTACTTAGCAAATCTTCTATCATTGACGAGAGGTTAGTGTTTTCATCAATTGCCAATTTCTTGGCATCTTTCCAGATATCTACGTCTAGTTTTATTGTCCTAGTTATCCTTGACATTAACCTTTAAAATAGAACAGGCCTTTATAAATATTTGCATATTTAAATACATAATTCTATATTTATATATTTATAGATTTAAATAAGTACGGAGAAAATCTTCAAGAATTATCTAGCAACTGCCGCTTCGAGCCCACTCATTGCAGAATCGACACTGTCGATAGGATTTCTTAGATACAATGTGTTCCAGTAATATTTGTTTACGGCTTCTTTTGTAACTTCTATCCCTTCCTTAACTCTGTCCACAACATTAGAAACACTGCTTGTTGCGGCTTCTTTTGCTCCGCTGATTATACTAGCTAATTTTCCGAATGTTTCTGGTGCAAGATTCTTGAAAGCCAAACCTCCGCCGATAGCGCATCCCAACATTTTTCCATATTTATTTGAATTTCTTCCTTTGAAAAAGTAATTAAATATTTTCTCAGGAGCCATAGCTATATTTTTTACAGTATCAAACGGATGCATAACAACTTCAGTAGTTTTTCTGAAAACACTGCCAATAGTATCGACAGGATGTCTAATTAATTTATAGGCTAATCCAAAACTTCCCGTTACAAAATTGTAACCCATATTCATTGCTATATACGTCGTAGAACCAACAATGGTCGTATAGACTAATCCCATTATTGGCGATAAAAAAACAATAGGTAAAACAGATCCAGCTGAATAAGATGCGGCACCGTATTTCAATGTATCGCCAACAAAGCCATCAACTTTATTCATAACATTTACAACATTTTCTTTCGTTTCTTGAAGCTTTTGCTCTAACGATTTAGAAGGTACACTTGTTCTCTGTTCAAGCCCTCCTGCGGGCATAGGAATAGTTGCTGCAGCTGCTGTCATTTTGTTACCACTTGCAAGTAAGAATACTATTATTTAAAGCTTTCGCTTATCATCCAAATCAATAAAATGCAAGAATCCTTATTCAACTTTAGCTTCTTTTCCCAAACACTGCCCAGGCAGACCTTTCTCAAACAATGTCCTTACTGCGCCATTCCTGCCGTGTACCGCAGTTATTCTGCCAGAAATAGCGTTTCCTTTGGTGTTGGCCCAGACTATCTTTTTGCCTATCAATTTCTCAGCAGATTCTTTCTTAGAAACGCCCTCGACATGGACAATAGCCTGATTGCTGGCTTCCTGCTTCCTTCTTGAACCTCTAAAGTTAACGATTACTGCTTTCATAGAAAATTGAACCTTTGGGACATTTATAAAAGTTGCTTTTTCAGGGGCTCTGTCCCAAATCTTACGATTTGTCGTTAGCACCGACTCACGATGTAATTCTAACTTATCACAAACCGCTGAAGCCCCGTAGGGGGCGACCCCCTCAGCTTTGTTTATTATGATTTATCCATCG
>Ga0208375_1000352_pt1 | contig 70840 bp, 71 predicted proteins | sample RifOxyD1_FD_184038 | JGI IMG/M metagenome (GOLD analysis project Ga0208375, IMG submission 184038) | Soil microbial communities from Rifle, Colorado - Rifle Oxygen_injection D1 (SPAdes) | ecosystem: Environmental > Terrestrial > Deep subsurface > Rock core/Sediment | place: Rifle, Colorado... | reverse complement strand
CGGAAACCAGCATAAGATTTATTCTCAAGAAAAATGGTGGTCGGATGATTGGGATCCAAAGTCATACGGTAAAGAATATGATTTCTCAAAATCATTTTTTGAACAGTGGCTCGATCTTTTCCGCGAGGTGCCGCATCCAACCCTTTATACCGCTCACGCGACCATGATTGATAGTCCTTACTGTAACGGCGCATCAGAACTGAAAAATTGTTATCTTTGTTTTAGAAGCGACTATAGCGAAAATTGCGCATACACAAACACAATGTCGAGGCTTAAGGATTGTTTTGATGTTGCTTTTATAAACGACAGTGAACTTTGCTATGAAGTTGTAAATTCAAATAAGTGCTATCGTGCATTTTGGTCGCAAGACTGCGATGACTCACATGATATTTGGTTTTCAAAGGATCTTACAGGATGTTCTGATTGCATGGGTTGTATCAATTTGCGAAATAAACAATATCACATATTGAATCAGCCTTATACAAAAGAAGAATACGCAATAAAAGTTAAAGAATTAAATTTTGGTTCATTAGAAAAAATAAATGATTTTAGAAAAAAAGTACAAGAATTGTTTCTTACACAACCTCGTAGACAATTTCATGGACGTAAGAATGTGAATGTAGTTGGGGATTATATTTTTAATTCAAAGAATGTTCATGACACTTATATGGGGGGAAATTTGGAGGATGTCAGATATAGTCAGTTGTTAAAATCAGGACCGGCAAGAGATGCGTATGACTATACAATGTTTGGAATGACTTCTGAATTAGTATATGAATCGGTTTGGGTTGGTCTTACTATCCGTAATATAAAGTTTGGTTTTTGGAATTATGGCGCACATGATTTAGAATATAGTTTTGGCTGTCATGGATCGGGAAACCTTTTTGGCTGCGTTGGAATTAGAAACTCGGAATATTGCATCCTAAACAAACAATACACAAAAGAGGAATATTTAGATTTAGTGGAAAAGATAAAGAAGCAAATGATGGATGTGCCCTACGTTGATTTAAAAAAGAATGAATACCGTTATGGAGAATTTTTTCCGGCCGAATTTTCTCCTTGGGCATACAACGAAACCAGCGCATACGAATTTTTTCCTATTTCCAAAGAAGAAGTTGTTAATAGGGGTTTTGTTTGGCGGGACGATGATTCGCGCGGATATGAATCGGCAACGGTTTCTGTTCCGGATGATATTAAAGACGTTACTGATGAGATTTTGAGCGGTATATTAAAATGCGATATTTGTGGTAAAAACTATAAGTTAATAAAAATGGAACTGGAATTTTATAGAAGAATGAATGTTTTAATCCCTAGGCAGTGTCCTCTTTGTCGTGATAGGGCGCGTATTGGACAGCTAAATCCAATAAAGATATTTTTACGTAATTGCGCAAAGTGCAACAAGGAAATTGAAACCTCTTATGCCCCCGACCGCCCGGAGATAGTTTACTGCGAGCAGTGTTATCAACAAGAAGTGGCGTAACACCTAAAAATATTCTATAATTAGCAAATTAGCGTAGAGATATAATATTAATATATGAGAAGCATAAAAGATTTTGAAGTTATAGATAAGCGCATCTTGGTAAGGTGCGATTTTAATGTGCCCTTGGACGAGAAGGGAAATATCTTGGACGATTTTAGAATTAAGCAAACAATACCCACAATTAAATATCTTATTGGAAAAAAGGCAAAAATAATTTTAATGAGCCATTTAGACCCCGAAAGCACAGGAGTTGCAGATAGAAAATACACTTTGGATAAAGTTGCAGAAAAATTATCGGATTATTTAAATATTTCCATTGAAAAAGAAACCGACTGCATCGGGCCCGAGGTTGAGACCTTGGCAAACGGTTTAAAACAAGGACAGGTTTTGCTGCTGGAAAATTTAAGATTTTATAAAGAGGAAACAGCCGGAGATATGGAATTTGCAAAAAAGCTTTCTTATCTTGGAGATATTTATGTGAATGATGCTTTTGGAGCGTCCCACAGAAACCATGCCTCTATAGCCATTGTGCCCCAGATCCTGCCTAATTGCATGGGCCTGCTGCTTGAGAAAGAAATTGATAATTTGAATAAGATAATGGGAAAATCCCTGCCTGCCGGCAGGCAGGCGGAAAAGCCGATGGTTTCAATTGTTGGAGGAACAAAAGTGGAAACAAAGTCAAAATTTATAGACAAGATATCAGAAGTGTCTGATTTTGTTATTATAAGCGGATTGTTGAAAGAAGAAGTTATTGCGAAAAATATAAAGTTTAAATACCCTGAAAAAATAATAGGACCCGAAAATAATTTGCATTCACTGGATATTGATGAAAAAACAATAAAATTATTTTCTGAAAAGATATTGCAGGCAAAAACGATTTTGTGGAACGGGCCTTTTGGGAAATTTGAAGAACAACAATATGCAAAAGGGACATTGGCAATTGCCGAGGCAATTATCCAAAGCGGGGCATTTTCTGTTGTTGGGGGAGGCGAGACTGTTGAATTTTTGGAAAAACAGGGTATTATTGATAAGTTCAGCCATGTTTCAACCGGCGGAGGCGCGATGCTAAACTATTTGTCAGGAGACAATCTTCCCGGAATCGAAGCCCTGAATTAATTATGAAGATAAAAAACATAGAAAAAGCAGCAGAAAGAATTAAGAGGGCGGTCGCCAACAACGAGCGTATTATTTTGTATGGAGATTCTGATTTAGACGGAATTTCTTCGGTTGTTATTTTGGAGGAGGCAATTAAAGGGCTGGGCGGGCGTATTGACACATCTTTTTTTCCGGACAGGGAAAACGACGGATATGGTATAAACATAAAAGCGCTTGAATTACTAAAAAATAAAGCTCCAGCGCTTTTTATAACTTTGGATTTAGGCATTGGGAATATTAAAGAGATTGAAATGGCAAACAAATTGGGGTTTGAAGTAATAATTGTTGACCACCACGAAACTCTGGCTGGAACCCCCAGCGCTTCAATTATTGTTGACCCAAAGCAGGATTCTGACGATTATCCTTTTAAGGGTCTTGCAAATGTTGGGGTGACATATAATTTGTGTTTGGAATTACTGGGAGATAAAATTTCTGAAAATTTAAAAAACAGTTTTCTAGAATTGGCCGCATTGGGAACAATTTCCGATATGGTGTCCCAAGTCCAGCAAAACCAGGAAATTATTGAACAAGGATTGAGGTCTTTAAAAAACACTTTCCGCCCAGCATTAAGGGCGTTTTTAGATATTTTGGGGAATAAAGCGGTTTTTTCTACCGCGGGCTGGGAAGGGTCTTTGCCGAAAATTATTTCCGCTTTAAACGCAGCCGAATCCCTAAATTTTGAAAACGAATCTTACGAGCTTTTAACATCCTCGTCGCCTCAAAGATGCAAGGAGTTGGCGCAAATGCTTTTGGACAAGAACTCGGGCAAACAACAGGATATAAAAAATATTGTGCAAGAAGTTGAAAGGCGTATTTCTCAAAATCCCGGGCAAACAATTATCTTTGAGGGAGACCCCGCATGGAAGCTGACCTTGGCGGGCTCTGTTTGCTCGATATTATGCAACAAGTATGAAAAACCCGTTTTTATTTTTAAAAAAATGGATAAGGAATCTTGCGGATCTGCCAGAAATCCAAAAGGCACTAATTCCGTGGACGCTATGAAAACCTGCGACGATATTTTGATTACTTACGGCGGACACGCAAACGCCTCAGGATTCAGGGTAAAAAATGAGAACCTGGAAAAATTTAAAAATCGTTTATTAGAATTTTTTAAAAAATGAAAAAGTTTATAATTTATACCGACGGAGGTTCGCGTGGAAATCCCGGCAAAGCAGCCATAGGGATTGTTTTTTGTAATGAGAAAGAACAGATAATTAAAAAATTTGGAATTTATCTTGGAGATAATTTAACTAACAACGAGGCGGAATATTCTGCCGTAATAACCGCTTTAAAAAAGTTTAAGGCCGGATTTGGCAGGGCGCTTTCTGAAACCGCTGAAATCACGATAAAATCTGACTCAGAGTTGATTGTAAAACAATTAAACGGCCAGTATAAATTATCTGACCCAAAAATACAGCAATTTTTTATAGAAGCATGGAACCTGAAATTTGATTTTAAATCTGTAAAATTTAAACACATAGCGCGGGAAAAGAATAAAGAGGCGGACGCTCTTGCAAATGAGACCCTTGACCAACAAGAAAGCATTAAAACATTATTTTAAGGGGGTCTTGCCTTTCCGGTCCCTTGATGTTTAAATAAAATATGGGTCGGCAAAAAATATAAATATAACAATATAAAATAAGAAAACACAATGAACAAAAAATTTTTAGCAGTAGCGGTTATTTGTTTAGTGGCGCTGCCGTTTATATATTTGGGAAGCGCGTATGCAAAAAATGCGGGTACTGATGAGGGTTATTTATTGCCCCAAGAAGACGGAACTTATGATGTACCAAACCATAAGGATTGGAAATTGAGAGTTATTGTGCATCGCGAAAGGCCGGTAAAAAGCAATGCCACCTCTCTTGTGTGCAATTTATCAGATCCGGAATCGCTTGCAACCATTAGCTCGGCCGGATGGCGACTGCCATCAGGGATATGGACTTACGCCCTAAACACATCCACGGTTCCAAGCTCTGTTGGTTCTGCGAATTTGTCAGTTATAGTGGAGAACGCTTTTAGTAAGTGGTCAGGCGCCACCGGCTCATCAAACAAAGTTTTTTTTGCCAAAAGTTCTTCAACCACAACAAAAACTAGGGCATCGCAAGATGGCAAAAATATTATTGCGTGGGGGACGACTCCCAGCAACGCCTTGGGGGTAACCTACACATGGTATTATAAAACTACGGGCGTGGCAGTGGAGGTAGACACAATTATGAACAGGCGAGTTTCGTGGAGCTGGTCAAATCCGGCAACATGGACAAGCCCGTTGGCCACATGCGCATCTTCTAACGCTTACGACGCTCAGGATATTTTGACTCACGAGCTGGGGCACTGGATGGGCTTGGCAGATATGTATGACACAGCAAATTACCAAAATGCAACCATGTATGGATACGGCTCAAAAGCAGAAATTAAAAAAGACACATTAAGCGCGGGAGATGTTGCAGGCATTCAGGCAATTTATCCTTAGCTTGACAAAGAGGCTTGATTTGGTATAATAAAAATGTCTCAGCAAGATGAGTGATCGCTCCCCGCGAAGCTTTCAGCGAAGTGGGGGGGAGGAAAGTCCGAACACCAACGCCCCGAAAGGGAGTTAAAAAAATAGCGGCTAACGGCCGTCCATCGTAAGATGCGAGGTGCGAACAGAAACGCCGAAACCGAAAGGTTGAGGCGCCCGTCCCGCAAGGGATTAGGGCGATTCCAATTGAAAGATTGGGCTGAAACGGCTAAATCCTTATTGGGCGCAAGAACAAACCCTTGATTATTGTTTCATCAGTAAAAGAGGTTAAAAGTAGTTCGCTTGACCCTGAGAGCAATCGAATGGGCAGACAGATGATCACATAACACAAAATTCGGCTTATAGTCTTGCTGAGGCACAAAAAAATCGTCCTGAACTTGTTGAAGGGCGGTTTTTTTGTTAAGATTAAAAAAATTATGATACAAAAATTTTTTCATTCTGAGACAAAGAGTATAAGTTCCGCTTCTTTAATTTTAGCGGTTTCTTATTTATTGAGCGCGGTTTTGGGCTTAATGAGGGACCGGCTTTTGGCGGGAACTTTTGGCGCCGGCAACGAGCTTGATGTTTATTACACGGCATTTACTGTGCCGGATTTTGTTGCTTTAATTTTAATCTTTGGAGCAATTTCTGCGGCAGTTATTCCAATTTTCAGCTCGTATTTGCTAAAGTCAAAAGAGGAGGCTTTTAGATATCTTTCAACGCTTTTGAATGTTTTTTTGGGGTTTTTGATAATAATTTGCGTAATTTTAATGGTTTTTGCCCCATTTTTAGTATCTTTAATCGCGCCCGGATTTTTAGGAGAAAAGAAGGAATTAGCGGTTTTATTAATGCGAATTATGTTTTTAAGCCCGATAATTTTGGGAGCCTCAAATATGATAAGCGGTATTTTGCAGGTTTTTCATAGATTTTTGATAACAGCCTTGTCTCCCTTGCTTTATAATCTGGGTATAATTATTGGGATTTTATTTTTTGTGCCGGCTTGGGGCCTGGCGGGTTTGGCTTGGGGGGTGGTATTGGGCGGAGTTTTACATTTATCGGTCCAGCTTCCGGCATTGTTTGTTTCAGGATTTAAATACAGGCTAAGTTTTAACCTTAAGGATCCGGGAATCTTAAAAACAATAAAACTTATGTTACCAAGATCCCTTGGTTTGGGAGCAGGCCAGCTAAACACAATTGCCACAACCGCAATTGCTTCAACATTAATGGCCGGCTCCATTGCTGTTTTTAACCTTGCAAACAATTTGTCGTCAATTTTAGTAAACGCAATCGCTGTTTCTGTCTCAACCGCTTCTTTTCCCTCAATGTCTTTGGCTTTTTTGAAGGATGATGGCGAAGATTTTTTGCGCAAGTTTTCCGGTATTCTTAGGCAGATAATTTTTTTAACTTTACCAATAAGTTTTTTGCTATTAATTCTAAGGGCGCAGATTGTCAGAGTGGTTTTGGGGGCGGGAAAATTTGATTGGGGAGACACAAAACTTACCACTGCTTGCCTTGGCATTTTGGCCTTAAACTTGATTGCCCAGGCATTTATTATTTTTTTATCAAAAACTTTTTATGCCGCCCACAACACAAAAATTCCTGCAATAATAAGCGGGTTAACGGTTGCGTTTAATATTGGTCTAAGCCTGTTTCTTGTTTGGCTTTTAAATTTTTCAGAATCATTTAATTTTTTTCTGCAAAATATTTTGAGGTTGGGGGGGGTTAAAAACATGGGCGTAATCGGGCTTGCCTTGGCATATTCTATTACAGCAATTTTAGAGGCAGGTTTACTTTTGTATATGTTTATTAAAAAATTTCCAAAATTACAAACAAAAGAGATTTCAGCCTCTTTTTATAAAACATTAATTGCAACCCTGGCAATGGCTGTTTTTACCATTTTGACAAGGCAGATATTAGGTTCTGTCTTAAGCCTGCAAACCTTTTGGGGAATATTTTTACAGCTGGCTTTATCGGGTATTGTCGCCTTAGTAACATATGTGGGAGTTTCTTTTTATTTAAAATCCGCCGAATTAAAAACCATCTCAGATTCTTTTTTAAAGAAATTTTTATATGCAGGAAAATATTAGGAATTTTTCGATAATAGCACACGTGGATCATGGAAAGTCTACGCTGGCGGACCGGCTTTTGGAATTGACAGGAACCATTGACTCAAAAAAAATGATGCCGCAGTTTTTGGATTCAATGGATTTGGAAAGAGAAAAGGGAATTACTATTAAGCTAAAAGCAATCCGGATGGAATTAGACGCATTGAAAATTGAAAATTTAAAATTGAAAATTTCAGTTCAGAACTATGTTCTGAATCTGGTGGATACTCCGGGCCATGTGGATTTTTCTTATGAAGTTTCAAGGTCTATGGCTGCTGTTGAAGGAGCTGTTTTGCTGGTGGATGCCACTCAGGGAATTCAGGCGCAAACCCTGTCAAATTTGGAAATGGCAAAAAAGCAGGGTTTAAAAATTATTCCTGTTATAAATAAAATTGATTCTGAAATTGCAAAAGTTGAAGAATCGGTTGAAGAGCTGGCAAATTTGCTGAATATTATGCCCGACGAAATTTTAAGAATATCCGCAAAAAATGGACTAAATGTTGAGAAGGTTTTGGAAGCGATTATTCGCGATATCCCCGCACCCCATTCCGCCGAGGCTTCGCGTGGTGAGAGCTTTCGAGCTCTCATTTTTGATTCGGAGTTTGATTCGTTTAAGGGGGTGATTGCATTTGTAAGAGTTATTGACGGAGAAATTTTTGATGGGGAAAAAATAAAATTAATGGCAACAAACACCCCTGCTGAAATAAAAGAGCTTGGGTATTTGAATCCTTTGTTTTCTGCAAAACAAAAAATTACGGCAGGCGACATTGGATATATCGCAACCGGAGTAAAAGAACCTGGAAAGGTGCATGCCGGAGACACAATAATAAAATTGGGCAGCGATGAATTGGCTTTGGAAGGATACCAGGAGCCTAAGCCCATGGTTTTTGCCAGCTTGTACCCTGAAAATCCCGATGACTTTGATAATTTGAAAGTTGCCTTGTCAAAATTAAAATTACAGGATCCTGCATTGGTTTTTGAGGCCGAGATGAAAGAGGCTTTGGGCAGGGGTTTTAATTGCGGATTTTTGGGCACTTTGCATATAGAAATTATTTCCGAAAGGCTGGAAAGGGAGTTTGGCTTGAAGCTTGTAATTTCAACTCCGTCTGTTGTTTACAAAATTATAGATAATAAGGGTAGGGAAGTTTCTATACATTCTGCCGCCGATTGGCCCGACCAGTCAACAATAAGAAGCTCGGAAGAGCCGTGGGTTTCCTTGGAAGTTATTTCGCCCACAAATTATATTGGCAAATTAATGGATATTTTAAAAGCCCTAAACGGGAATTATTTGGATACAAATTATTTAACTCCCGAAAGAGCGATTATTGTTTTTGAAACTCCGTTGCGCGGAATTATCGCAAATTTATACGATAAAATAAAAACAGCCAGCCAGGGCTACGCCTCAATGAATTATAAACTTTTGGGATTTAAGCAGGGCAAGCTGGTAAAAATGGAAATTTATGTTGCCGGGCAAAAAGAGGAGGCGCTTTCCCGAATTGTGGCAGAAAGTGAGGCGTATGGCGAGGGTAAAAGATTGGTTGAAAAATTAAAAGATGTTTTGCCTCCGGAACAATTTTCGGTGGCTTTGCAGGCAATGATTGGCGGGAAGGTAATAGCGCGTGAAACAATTTCTGCCCGCAGAAAAGATGTTACAGGATATTTATACGGCGGAGATGTCACCAGAAAAAATAAGCTTTTAGACAAGCAAAAAAGAGGTAAAAAATTGATGAAGCAAAAAGGCCGGGTAAACATTCCAACAAAAGCATTTTTGGAAGTTTTTAGGGCTTGATTAAGCCGGATTTTTATGGTAGAGTGTAAAGTATCATCGGGCCGTGGAGGAGTAGTACCTCGGGAGTCTCATAAGCTCCAGGCCCCCGTGCAATTCGGGGCGGCCCAACTATAATATGTGGTATGTGTATATTCTTGAATGTGAAGACAAAAGTTTGTATACTGGCTGTACAAACGATCTAGAAAAAAGGTTTGAGGCTCATAAAAACGGAAAGGGAGGCAAATATACAAGGTCGCATGTTCCTGAAAAAATTGTATTTTCCGAAAAGCACATCAAAAAAGTTTTAGCGCTAAAAAGAGAGAGGGAAATTAAGAATTGGACGAGAAAACAAAAATTGGAGCTTATATGTTTGAAATCAGCGAAGTTGTAATATTTTAGAACCTACGGTATAATTAAATAATTATATTAATCGTGGGTTCTATGGCAAAAATAATAGAAAGAGAAAAAGCTATACTTTTGAGAAAAAAAGGCAAAAGTATAAAAAGTATAGCAAAAATTTTAAGTGTTTCAAAAAGTACCGTGAGTAGCTGGTGCAAGGATGTTGAACTAACTCTGAAACAAATTGAAAATTTGCATAAGAGTATGGTCAGTGGCAGTTATGCGGGAAGAATGAAGGGTGCCATAATGCAACACGAAAAAAGAGTAAAAAGAGCGGAAGAAGCAGAAATTTTCGGAATAAAAAAAATTGGTAAATTATCTAAAAGAGATATGTTAATAGCGTTTGCCTCGCTGTATTGGGGAGAAGGGTCGAAAAAAACAAGGCGATTATTCATAATTAATTCCGATCCGGAAATGATTAGGTTTCTGTTCAGGATATTTAGAGAGTTATTCAATATCGAAGATAGTAGATTCAACTTGGCGGTGGGTATAAATGTAAGTCATAAAAGCAGAGACGAAGAGGTCAAAAACTATTGGTCAAAAATTACAGGGATACCAAAAAGCCAATTTAGGAAAACGATTTTTGCAAAAGCAAAAAATAAAAAAAAATATAAAAATTTTCCAAACTACTACGGGATGCTTAGAATTAACATCTCAAAATCAATAGATATTTATTATAAAACAATGGGATTGATTAGGGGTTTGATTGAGAGCTAAAAAGAGATAGCCGGCGTAGCTCAGTGGTAGAGCGTACGTTTCATAAGCGTATGGTCGCAAGTCCGATTCTTGCCGTCGGCACAAAATTGAAAAAATAATTAATGCGGGCGTGGTCTAGCCTGGTTTATGACGCCTCCCTGTCACGGAGGAAATCGGGGGTTCAAATCCCCCCGCCCGCGCATTGTAAAAACCGCTTATAATTAGGGCGGTTTTTGTTTAATAAAAATTTAACTCTTTATTGTTTAAGATAAATTATAAAAAAACTTAATATCGAAAAATTAATGGAGGCTTATAAAGGTAATAATAACTAAATATATATAAATCTATGAAAAAAAATAAAGAAAATTATGTAGACGGATTTTTGCTCGTTGTTCCAAAAGAAAAAGTTGAAGAATACAAAAAAATGGCAGAAGGTGCAAAAAAATTATGGTTACAGCATGGAGCTCTCGATTATAAAGAATGTATAGGAGAAGATTTGAATCCCAAACCGCCCGAGGGTGCACCAGAAATTCCCTTGCCCCGTTCTTTTATTGAAGCTGCTGGAGCAAAACCGGATGAAACAGTTTGGTTTTCGTTTATTGTGTTTGAATCAAGAAAGCACAGAGACCAAGTAAATGCTAAAGTTATGGTAGACATGGAAAAAGAAATGAAGGATTTTAAAGATAAGTCTATGCCCCTTGACATTGGACGGGTTTTTTATGGCGGATTCAAAGTAGAAGTGGGCGGTTAGATTTAAAAGACGATGCATAAAATACCATTAGATTTGAAAAGTGCGCCTGTTTCTGACTCGGATGCGCTGGCAAAATGGGAAAATATTACAGAGCTTGCTCGCAACGAGTGGATATGCTGGGTTATCTCGGTTAAAAAAGATGAGACGAGAAATGAGCATGTTAAAAGAACTGTAAATGAACTTAAAGAGGGTATGCATAGACCCTGTTGCTGGGGTGGTTGTCCCCATCGTTAAAATCCATGAATCGTCAAATGTCTAAATTTGGAACATAAAAGTAATCCATAGCTTTTTTTGGAAACCGCTTTTCAACGAGGTGGTTTTTTGTTAGGATTAGTAATCAATTAAAATATGAAAATTTATAAAAAAGTATTTCCTTTGATTTTTTTCGTAGCTATTACTGTTTTAACTTCAGGGATAGGGTTTTTTGTATTAAAAAATATAATGCCGGGCGACGACACTTTATCTGCGAGATGTTGGAAAGAAGTCGCACCGTATTTGGATCAAAACTTATCTATTCAAAAAAGAGTGGATGACTTAATAGGCAGAATGACAGAATGGGAAAAAATTGGGCAAATGGCATTGATTGAAAAAAATAGCATTCGCGATCTAGGGGAAATTACCAAATATAATTTAGGCGCGTTATTGAGCGGAGGAGGAGCCGGGCCAAAAGCAGAAACTCCATTGGCATGGCTTAAAATGGTAAATAGTTTTCAGTCTGCGACTAAAAATACTTGTTTAAAAATACCGTTGTTATATGGGATTGATGCTGTTCATGGTCACGCCAATGTATTGGGGGCTACTGTTTTTCCTCATGCAATTGGATTGGGTGCCAGCCATGATGCTGATTTAGTAAAACGCGTAGCATCCGCAACCGCGCAGGAAATGGCTGCTACCGGAATTTATTGGAGTTTTTCTCCTAACCTTGATGTGGCTCAAGACATCCGTTGGGGAAAAACCTATGAAACATTTGGATCAAACACTGAAAATGTCGCAAAATTAGGGGTTGCATATTTGCAGGGAGTCCAGGATTATTCAGAAAATTATTTTAAAGTATTAGCAACCGCTAAACATTTTATTGGCGGGGGATCTATGCAATATGGAACCGCCCGTAATAAAGATTTCAAAGTGGAAGAAGGAAATATTTCTTTAGATGAAAAATCGCTACGCCAGGTACACTTGGTTCCTTTTCAAAAAGCAGTAGAGAATGGAGCACAGGTTGTTATGGTGGGCACAGCCACATGGAATGGTAAAATGAATACCAGCAATTACTATCTTTTAACAGATGTATTAAAAACAGAACTTGGTTTTTCCGGATTTGTGGTTTCAGATTGGTATGGCGTATATCAGGTTTCTAATACAAGATATGATTCCCTGGTAAAATCCATTAATGCTGGCGTTGATATGGTAATGACTCCGTTTGAATACAAGGATTTTATGTCTAATATGCAAAAAGCATTGGCAAATGGAGACATATCAAGAGAGCGACTGGACGATGCCGTACGCAGAATTTTAACCGCAAAATTCAAGATAGGATTATTTGATCGTCCGGAAGTCGTTCAGAGTGGGTTGTCTGTTATTGGCAGTGTTCAGCACCGTGCGCTGGCCAGGGAGGCAGTTCGAAAATCTCAAGTGCTACTAAAAAACGAAAACTTGGCGTTGCCATTATCTGCGTCGCTAGAAAAAATTATAGTAGCTGGTTCGGTGGCGGATAATTTGGGGCGTCAGGCCGGAGGATGGACAACAGAATGGCAGGGAATTGATGGAAATTATGGAGTTGCAGGCACTACTGTTCTTGACGCAATAAAAAATGCCGTTGCTAAAAACACAAAGGTTGAATATAATAAGCAAGGAAATTTTTCTATGGGAAATAATCTTGCAGATGTGGGGATCGCTGTGGTGGGAGAAAAGCCTTATGCAGAAGGCTGGGGAGATGATATTAATCCTAGCTTAAGCGCCGAGGACCTGGAAACTATAAAAAAAGTGAAAGAAAAAAGTAAAAAATTAATAGTCATAATAATTTCCGGCCGGCCTCTGGATATCAAAAAATATATAAATAATTGGGATGGGGTAGTGGCAGCCTGGCTGCCGGGAAGCGAAGGAGCGGGCGTTACAGATGTATTATTTGGGGACTATAATTTCAGTGGCTGGCTCCCGGCTAAATGGCCACTATAACCAGCCTGTTTTTATTATTATTGCATTTTTTTTGGGAAAAAGGCAAAATAGAATCGTTACAATGCGGTTTATTCTGAAAATCTAAAGAAGGGGAGGTATGTAAAAGAATGGGGATTATCTTATGGACTTAATTCTATAATGTCGGGCGTTGCAGCTCTGATCGGCGGAGCAATAGTTCTTGAGTTTGGTTTTAGATATCTATTTCTAATAATGATATTTTTTTCTTTTGGGTCGTTTTTTGTTTTAGTATTTTTCTGGCATAGACCGGCTGATGTTTTAGATCCTCAGACAGTAGAGTTGGAAAATTTAAAAAATATTCGCAAGGATTCAGCGATGGCGGGAGCGGATTAAATGGTAATGGCGGGTCAGTCAAAGTGGTAGAATAAAAATATGAAAAACGAACCGACTTTTTAACTAAAGCGGTTTTTTTGATAGAAGGTGGATAATTATCAAAAAAAATGTTAAAGTATCTATTATGCCAAGCGATGAAATAGTAGTAAGATTTAGTGATGTTTCTTTTGAGTGGAAGGAAAATTTGCCTATTTTAGATGAGGTCAGTTTTTCTGTGCGTAGGGGGTCTAAAATTACTTTGATGGGTCAAAACGGAGCGGGCAAAAGCACAATTTTCCAATTAATAACTGGCGAGGCAAAACCAGATTCGGGAGCGGTTAATGTAAACAAAGATTTAACCATATCTATAGCTAAACAAGTAATTCCGCGAGAAGATTTGGAGCTTACTATTACAGAATTTTTTGCAAAATGTTTTTCTAAAAAAGTGTATGACGTTGATAAAAAAATAGATAACGTTTTGGAAATTGTAAATTTGGAAATGCCCCATACAAGAAAAGTTGGCGGACTCTCTGGCGGACAGCAGGCAAGAGTTCTTTTGGCCTCGGCCTTAATACAAGACCCAGATTTGCTTTTGCTTGACGAGCCGACTAATAATTTAGATAAAGCGGGTATCGAACACTTAACAAAGTTTATTATAAATTATCCTAAAACCTGCATTGTTATTTCCCATGATGCTGATTTTTTAAACGCCTTTACACAAGGAGTTTTGTATTTGGATATTTTTACCAAAAAAGTTGAGCAATATACTGGCGACTATTTTGCGGTTGTGGCGGAAATTCAAAACCGATTGGAAAGGGAGCGCATGAAAAATATCAGGCTTGAAAAAGATATTTCACGTAGAAAAGAGCAGGCAAACTTTTTTGCGCAAAAAGGCGGGCATTTAAGGGATGTTTCCTCAAAAATGAAAAAGAAAATTGAAGAGCTTGAGGAGGAAATTGTTGATGTTCGAAGGGAGGACAAAACAATTAAAAAATTTGATATTCCCTGCCAGAAGGATGCCGGAGGAGTAATTTTGCAATTGGATTCTGTGGCAATTGCAATTAATCATAAATTTGTGAACAGAAAAGTAAACGTGACTTTGAACAAAAAAGAAAGATTGCTTTTAACCGGGCCAAACGGAATTGGCAAAACAACACTTTTGGAAAAATTGGCTTCCGGGCACGCCAAGGGAGAACACATTAAGGCGGGGGTTAAAATTGGATACTATCGGCAGGATTTTTCAACATTAGATTTTAACGCAACGGTTTACCAGACGCTTGCAAGGGCGCAAGGAAGCGATGGCACCGAGCAGGGGCTAAGAGGCCACGCGGCAGGATTTTTGTTGGACGCAGAAATTTTAAAAACAAAAATTGGCTCTTTATCCGAAGGCCAAAAAGGCCTGGTTGCCTTTGCAGTAATTTCTTTAGAAAAGCCGGGGCTTTTGATTTTAGACGAGCCTACCAATCACATTAATTTTCGCCATATTCCCGTAATTGCAAAAGCGATTAACGAATTTGAGGGAGCAATGATTTTGATTAGCCACGCGCAGGACTTTGTGCAAAAAATAAGGTTGGATTTTACGTTGGATTTAGGGGAGTTAAAATAGATACAAAAAACCACTAAAATAAGGTGGTTTTTTTGTTGCTTATTTTTATAAAACTTTTTCTCCGCGGATTAACTTTACCAATACTAAAATTACAGCTATCACAAGTAATACGTGTATAAAGCCTCCAATGGTGTAGGAGGATACGATACCCAGCAACCATAAAACTATAAGAATTATGGCGATGGTAAAAAGTATATTCATGCTTTTAAAATTATTTATTATCTTAAATACTATTTTATTTTAAGCCTTTAGCATTAACTATATGTTAAAATTTTGTTTGAGTATTAACGCCTTTTTAATCTCTAATGTTCTATCTTTAATATACTGTTGATTAAAAAAATCTAAGAAAAGTTACAAGAAAATGTAATAAAATTTTAATAAAAATTATGGCAAAAGATAAAATAATTATTTTTGGGGGAGATGGGTATTTGGGATGGACGCTGGGGCTGGCTTTTGCAAACAGGACAAATTACGATATTGTTTTAGCTGATAACATGATTAAAAGGCAGTGGGAAAAAGAGGTGGGGGCAAAATCTTTGGTGCCCTTTCAAACTCCCTTGAAGCGCATAAAAGAATATGGGCGCATTTTTGGAAAAAACAATTTATCGTTTGAAAAAATTGATCTGCTTGACTATGAACTCGTTGTAAAAATTATAAGAAAACACAACCCGGCAATAATAATTAATGCCGCCCAGCAACCTTCGGCACCTTTTTCTATGATGAACGCGCAAAATGCGGTGGCTACATTTTCAAATAATATTGCCGGGCACATAAATGTGGCATGGGCAATAGCCGAAACAAATAAAAATATTAAATATATTAAATTAGGGTCGGCAGGGTGCTATTCGGGCATTGATACAGATTATATTCCGCTAGGCAAAGTAAATTTTAATTTTAGTTCAAAGGGTAGGGCCCGAAAAATAAAGAAAAGCTGGCTTCCTATGTATGCAACTGATTTTTACCACCAGTCAAAGATAAGCGATTTTTTAATTAACGAACTTATTAGCGACGCGTGGAAGTTAAGGGTTGTAACGACACAGCAGTCTACTATTTTTGGGGCCACAATTGACGAAAATTTTGCCGAGGATCGCCGTATTCTTTCAGCGAGGTTTAATTACGACGCGGTTTTTGGCACGGTTATAAACCGGTTTGTTTGCCAAATTAACATGGGATGGCCTCTAACAATTTATGGCGACGGCAGCCAAAAAACCGGAATTATCAGTCTGTCGGATACAGTTGATAATTTTATAAATATTGCGGAAAAAAATCTTGTACCGGGGATCCATGAGGTAGTGCATAATTTTACCCTACGCCCGTCAATAAATGAAATTGCAAATATGATTGTTGCAAAAGAGGGCACAATATCAATTTCGCACATTGAAAACCCAAGAAAAGAAATGAAAGGAAGCCTTAAAAGGGAGGTTGAGGTTCATAAGGCGATTAAGGGCTCTCACAAAAACAAGGATAAAAAAATAAAAAGCGAACTTTTTAAGCTTGGTGAATTTGTCGGGCGATATAAAAACAATATTGATGCGGCAGTTATTATGCCAAAAATTTTATGGGAAAAAAACCAGGATTTAATAAAGGAAAAAAGCCTCAAAGAAAAATATTCTTTAATTATGCAGCAATCGGCCCAATAGAGAAAAAGGCGCACAGGGCTGTGGTAGATTTTTTGGCTGAATATCTGGCCATTGGCCCTCCGGAAGTGCTTGAGAAATTTGACGCCTACTATAAAAAGCTTTCTCTTGAGGTTTCAAAAATTTTGCATTGCAGTCCCGAGGAAATTGTTTACACAAAAAACACCACCGAGGGAATGGTAATTGCAAGCGAAACCTTGCCCTTAGGGCCGGGAGACGAGGTGCTTTTGATGGAAAATGAATATCCTGCCAATATTTTGTGCTGGCTAAAAAAAAGGAAAGAAGGAATAAATGTAAAATTTATTTCCGGAAGCGATAATAAAAATGCTTTTGAAGCCCTTCTTTTAAGTGTTACAGAAAAAACAAGAGCAGTTTGCGTTTCATGGGGGCAGTATTATGACGGCTATCTCCCGGATTTAAAATTATTGTCGGAAGTTTGCAGAAAAAATAGCGCTTTTTTGGTTGTTGACGGAGTACATGGCATCGGCACCCGGCAAATAGATTTACGGGAAATTTATGTTGATATTTTGACCTGTGGAGGGCAAAAACACATAGGGTCTTTGGGCGGGATAGGGTTTATGTATATAAACAAAAATACCATAGACAAGCTCCGTGATTTCAAGCTTGGCATAAGGAGCGTAAAATATTTTAACAACACGGGCTACGTAATCAAGGATACGGCAGAGAGGTTCCAAGACGGCACGCAGAACTTGGCGGGAATAGTGTCTCTGCACGCTGCTGTTAAAGAAATTAACAGGTTGGGAATAAAAAAAATTGAGGATAAAAACATTTATTTATTAAGTGCCTATAAAAAAATTCTCTATCGTAACAAAATTCCTTATATTAATTATGAAAGCCAAACAAGCATTGTTGCGCTTAAGGTAAAAGACCCGGCAGGGCTTGCCAAATATTTACGCAAAAAAGGAGTTTATATAAAGGCAGTAAAAAGCATTGCCCGCATTTCTTTTTCGCACAGATCCAGTGTTAAGGAATTTATTATCGCCGTAAAATATATTTGTGAATGGCTGGATAAGCCTGTAAAAATTCACACCAAATTAAGGCAAACGTATTATTATAATGCATTAATATCTAAAAAATAAAATTATGGACAAGGTGGTACATTTTGAACTTCCGGCAGATAATACTGACAGGGCTAAAAAATTTTATCAGGAATCTTTTGATTGGCAAATAACAGACTATCCGGAAATGAAATATACCATAATCAGGACCGCCGAGACCGATGAAAATATGATGATTAAAGAATCCGGAGCAATAAACGGAGGACTGTTTAAAAAAGGTGAGGGAGAAAATCCGGTCGTCGCCCCAAGTTTTTCAGTTGATGTAAAAGACATTGATGAGGCAATAAAAAAAATAAAAAACGCCGGCGGACTAATTCTTAAGGATAAAACGCAAGTGGGGGAGATGGGCTATGTGGCTTATTTTAAAGACACAGAAGGAAATATACTGAGCGTATGGCAGAATATTCTTAAAAAATAATTTAGTAAATAAAAAAGCGATTCCAAAATTTGGCCGGAACCGCTGTTATTTGATTTTTGCCAGTTCGTCAGAGCAGGGAACGCCGTTTTTTACGACGCATCTTATTCTTTTTGTTTTTGGGTCGGCCACATAGATGGAACAACTTTTTGTTTTTGTTGCTCCAAGCGCGATCATTGCTTGCCTGTTCACAAATGCAACTGTTGCATTGGGGAAGCTTGCTATGAGTTTCCATAAGGAAACACCAGGACAATCAGCCACCCCGAGGTAGTCATTTTTTGGAATTTCCTCGCCAGAGGCTGTGACAAACACTTGTTTTTTGTCGTCAAACCAATCTTCCAATCCTAAAAATGGACAGCTTTTCACGGGTATGTTGCGCAGAGCGGGTGTCATTGCCAGAAAAGTTTCTGTGATTCTTGAACCGGTTCCTTTCATCACAAGCTTTGTGCCGGTTGAAACTATCAAGGATATAGTTCCTATCATCATTGAACAGGTAGCCATATTCAGGCCTTCTCGCGCAAGTTTTGGATTTGTAATCTCTTTCTCTCGAGCGTCTTTTCCGTGAGTTACAAGGTAAATCATATGGGGCCTCTCGTTGTCAAGGTTCTGATCATAACACCTTAACCATTACACAGATGAATTATTTTTTCAATAGAAGTGGCAGTTTTATTGTAAAAACAGACCCTTTGCCCAAAGCGCTTTCTGCAGATATGGAACCCCCGTGTTGTTCTGCAATCCACTTGCAAACTGCTAATCCTAGTCCAAAACCTCCCTCTCCGTGCCGTCTTGAAAGATGGGTGCGGTAAAATCTGTCAAAAACACGGGAGAGGTCTTTTTTTGCAATGCCTATGCCGTTATCTGAGACAATAATTTTAATAATATCTCTTTTTGCGTCGGATTTAAGAGAGATTTTTACCCAACCATTTTTTTTGCCGTATTTTATTGAATTTCCCATTATGTTCAAAAGCAGTTTTTCCAGCTTTATTTTATCCCCTTTTATGGCGTAGTCAGCCGAATTGTTTTCAAGGAATATTTTAATATTTCTCTTGTTTCCCATAATTTTAAGTCTTGACGCCACGCTACTGATGAGGCCCTTTACGCTGATTTTTTCTATGTTCATTTTTTCAATTGGGTTTTCGTCTATTGCCGTAAAAAAGGTAATATCCGATAAAATGTCGGCAATTCTGTCAATTTCAACGTCTATGGCATTTAATGCGCTAATAGCCTGTTTATTCTCTCCGCAAAGTTGGTTCCGAAAAAGTTCTATATTTAATTTTGCAATAGATAGCGGGGTTCGTATTTCATGAGAGGCATCGGAGATAAACTGGGATTTTAATCCCAAAGATTTTGTCAGTTTTTCGTTTGTTTCTAAAAGTTGGCGCGTTCTTTCGGCAACTGTTTTTTTTAGGTTTGCATTAACTTTTTTAAGCTCCAGCTTTGCAGATACTATTTGTGTGACATCTGTGGCCATTGATAGGGCGCCGGTGATATCGCCCCGTGTGTTTTTTAGGGGTACGGCTAAGATGTTTATATATTCTAGGCTGTTTGCCGAAACGCAATTATCTTTTTTAAATGCCTTGCCGTGCGCCAGCAATTTTTTATATCTATTAGATAAATTCTCGCGTATAAAAAAAGGCATTCTGAATATGTTTTTTCCCACAGGATTTTTTGTGGCGGATATGTTTTTGTAATATTTATTGGCAAAAGTTATTACGCCGTTTTTATTTATGACTATTATGCTTATCGGGGCGTTGTCTACAATTTGCCTGTTTAACCCGTTAAAAGCCTGCGTTTTTTGGTTTTTTTGCATATATGCTATTGTACCATTATATTAACTAATTATTAATGTTGCATTAATAATATAAAAGTAGTAAAAATAAGGCGCCGGAGGCGCGCACCAAAAATGGGCAAACGCAGGGGCCTTCTTTTTAAAATAATAAATTTTCAGGCCCCCACGGCTACCCGTTTATGTTTTTAAGCTAACATATGTTGTTAAAAACTTTATTAATATGGCCGATACAGATATTATTAAAAAGGTAAAATCAATAGAGGCCTTAAAAGAGTGGCAAAGATCTTTTGATTACATATCAGACCCTGTTTTTATACAGGACAAGGACTTTACAATCGTAAAAGCAAACAAAGCAACCTTTAATTTGTTAAAACTGGAAGAGCGGGACGTTATCGGGAAAAAATGTTTCCAGCTTTTTCACAACTCATCGGCTCCGTGGAAAAATTGTCCGTTTGAAAAAACAAAAATTGACAAGCAGCCGCACACCGAGGAAGTTTACGACCCTAATCTGGGTTTGTATTTATTGGTTACAACATCTCCCATATTCGGCGAACAAGGAGAGTTTTTAGGAAGCGTGCATGTGGCAAAAGATATAACAAACCAAAAAAGGGCGGAAGAGACGCTGAGGGAGAGCGAAGATATGTTAAAAAAGTCTCAGGAGATAGCGCATTTGGGCAGTTGGGATCTTGATTTAGTAAAAAATAAATTGACATGGTCTGATGAAGCATATCGTATATTTGGATTTAAGCCTCAAGAATTTGGCGCAACATACAAAGCTTTTTTGGAAGCTGTACACCCCGACGACCGCGAGGCTGTTGACAATGCTTATTCCAGCTCGGTTCGCGACGGAAGAGATTTTTATGAAATAGAACATCGGGTTATAAAAAAAACAACCGGGGAAATTATTACTGTATATGAAAAGTGCCACCATGTCAGAGATGATTCAGGGAAAATTGTCAGATCTGTTGGAATGGTACACGATATAACGGAGCGCAAAAGAAATGAATTAGAGCTTGCTGGGTTAGCATCTTTTCCAAGGCTTAACCCAAACCCTATTGTAGAATTAGATTTGGAAGGGCGCATAATATATCAAAATCCTTCGGCAATGGCGCTGTTTCCCGATCTTTTGGAAAAATCATTAAATCATCCGTTTATAAGCGACTGGGAGGATATTGCAAACGAATTAATAAATAAAAAAATTAAAACAACCAGTCACGAAGCGGTTGTGGGCAAAAAATATTATCACAGAACAATACATTATTTGGAAGATTTTAAAAAGATACGTATTTATGGCGCCGACATAACAGAACGGAAGGAAAAAGAAAATGATCTGCAAATATTAAACCGGACGTTAAGAACTATCTCAAGCAGCAACCAACTACTGATGAAAGCAACCGATGAAATGTCTTACTTGAACGATGTTTGTAAAACCATATTTGATGATTGCGAATATGAAATGGTTTGGATAGGGTATGTAGAAGACGATGAAAATAAAAGCGTCAGGCCCGTAGCGAGTGCAGGCTTTGAGCAAGAATATATTGAAACATTAAAGCTTACCTGGGCTGATAAAGAGCGCGGACAAGGGCCTACGGGAACAGCAATACGCACAGGGCAAATAAGCTTGTGTCAAAATATGCTTGAAGACCCGAAATTTTTGCCATGGAGGGAAGAAGCGCTAAGGCGCGGATATGCGTCTTCTATAGCCCTTCCTTTAAAAGATGCCGAAAAGACATTTGGCGCAATTGTTATTTATTCCAAGCATCCCAACCCTTTCCTGGAAAAAGAAATAGTATTGCTCAAAGAACTGGCAAGTGATGTTTCGTATGGCATTATTTCCTTAAGAACAAAACATGCCCGGGTTAAGGCCGAGGAATTGTTGCAAAAAAATGAGGTAAAACTGCACGCGGAAAAAAATGTTTTGAATACAATTATGAACAACACCCGGGCCGGGCTTGCTTATATTGATCGAAATTTTAATTTTATTGCAGTTAATTTCACATATTGCCAGAACAACGGAAGATCTGAAGAAGAATTACTGGGAAAAAATTATTTTGATTTTTTTCCAAGCGAAGAAAATAGGCTTCTGTTTGAAAAAGTCAGGGATAGCGGAAATCAAATAGAGTTTAATCAAAAGCCTTTGGTACGAAAAAACCAGCCGTGGCAGGACATAACATATTGGGATTGGACCATAACGCCGGTTAAAAACGCGGAAGATTATGTTTACGGACTTGTTATTTCTCTGGTTGATGTGTCCGAGCACGTGAAATCAATAGAAAACCTAAAAATACATGGCAAAAAATTGGAGCAAATAACGGCTGAATTAAAAAAGGTTCAAATTGCCGTGGAAAACGCTTCAGACATAATTTTTATAACAGAAGAAAAAGGAAAAATAATATATGTAAACAAGGCAGTAAAAAGCATAATGGGGCACAGGCAGAAAGAATTGATAGGGAAAAAGCCGAATTTTTGGATGGAGGATATGCCCAATAAATTTTTCGGACAGATGTGGGACTCCATATATTTTGACAAAAAACCCTTTGTGGGCGAAATTAAGGACCGAAAGAAAAATGGCGAGATATTTACGGCAGAAATAAGAATATCTCCTATTCTTGATAATAACGGTAAAATTTTGTCTTTTGTCGCAATAGAAAGAGATATTACAGAAGCCAAAAGGTTAGATACCGCAAAAACAGAATTTATATCCCTGGCCGCTCATCAGCTTCGTACCCCGATAACAACAGTTAGTCTTACTGTAGAGATGATGTTAAGCGGTCTGCAGGGGAAAATAAACAAAGAAACAGAGGAATATTTTAACGACATTATGCTTAACATCAAAAAAATGAGCGAAATGATAGAAACATTTTTAAATGTTTCAAGAATAGAAATGAAAACCTTTCAGACGTCTCCTCGCCTTGTGAATATTGCGGAAATTATTGAGGAAAACATTAAATCCGTTATGCCACAAATTACGAATAAAAACCTGTATTTGAAAAAAGATATCCCGCCCGGTTTGCCTAAGGTTATGATTGACCCAAGAATTATGGACATTGTTTTAGAAAACTTATTATCCAATGCAATAAAATATACTCAAGAAAGGGGATTGGTGGGAGTTGAAGCACAGGGCTCTAGAGACAGCGTAATAATCAGAGTTTTTGACACAGGTTGCGGAATACCCAAAAAACAGCAATCCAAAGTTTTCGAAAAATTATTCAGGGCGGACAACGTGGGTGAAAAAACAGAAGGCGTGGGGCTGGGACTTTATTTGTGTAAATCTTTAATAGAGCAGTCCGGAGGGAAAATATGGCTGAAATCAGAAAAAGACAAGGGAAGCATTTTTTATGTCTCCATACCCGTAAATAATAAAAAAACATAACCTTAAAAGTTTTGTTTTTTATTATGTCTTAATTAATGCTTATTTTGTATCCTACGCCCCGCACTGTTTTTAATATGCCGTTTTTTCGTCCCACATCTATTTTTTTTCTGAGCCTGTTTATGTATACGTCTACAATATTACTAAATGAATCAAAATCAAAATCCCAAATATTTGTTGTAATTGCCTCTCTTTCCAAAACCTTGTTGGCGTTTCTCATCAAATACTCTAAAAGCCTGAATTCGGTTAGCGTCAGCTTTACCTCCTTGTCTCTTAAAAATACAGTTTTAACAGCCGGATTTAAAACCAAGTCGCCAACGGCAAGCTCTGAGGGCAGAGAGGTTTCGGGCCTTCTTGTTAAGGCTCTTACCCTTGCCAAGAGCTCTTTAAAGCTGAATGGTTTTACTATGTAATCGTCTGCTCCGGAATCCAAAAGTGTAATTTTATCTTCTTCGCTATCTTTTGCGGTTAAAATAATTATTGGGGTTGTAATGCCCTCGGATCTAACGCTTTTACAAACTTCAAATCCGCTTTTCTTTGGAAGCATCAGGTCCAAAACTATTACATCATAATCCGAATGGTGCATTTCTATCCTTTTTTGGCCGGCTTCTCCGTCCAAAACATAATCAGCGGCATATCCCTCCTTTTCAAAACCTTTTTTTAATAGTTTTGACAAGCTTTCCTGGTCCTCAATAATTAGAACTCTCATATTTTTTGATTGTTAAATGTTAATATATTGTAATTTTATTCTTGAAAGATTAATTTCAGATTAATTCCACTTTACAACAAACATAAGCGTTTGTCTATATCATTTATTGAATAAATTTTTCCCTGATTTTCAGATTTTTCTTTTGGGCCACGTCAACCCATTTGGACGTTTTTTTAAAAATATATTTTCTGTATTTTACCAAGGCAAAAGTTATAAGTCCCGCAAAAAGAACAAGCAACGCTATTGGCCAAGGGAAAATAATAAACCAGGTCGAGTCAACAATTTTTGAATTTTGGTTTGGCGGAGGATTAGAAAGCATAACCTCTGCCCTGAATACGCCAATGCGCGGAGTGCCGTTCCACCTCCACGTGAAAAGTCGGGTTGTGCCAGGATATATTGTCAACTGGCCTATGTTGTAATTATCAATTTCTTTTCCCGCCCAATTTTTCAAAACTAGGTTTGCGTTTGCGTTAAAGTGGGTATTGCCGGTGTTTTGGAGTTTAAAGTTAAAATCCACGGGATTGCCTTGCTGTATGGCGCCGGTCCAAAAATTAACCGCCTTTGCCGTTGCAGTTGCCGCTGAATCCGGACTGGTTACAGTTAGCAAAACCAATTCGCCAAAATTATTTGTATTAAGATTAGTTGCGCTTCCCGCAGATTGCAATAATATGGCGCCATAGTGGCCTCCTGCGGAAAAATCCTTCGGCACGCTGACAACAAAACTTACATCTTTTGTCTCAAGAGGTTTTAAGCCTATTTCTAAGTATTGCGGAATAAGCCACAAAGAGGCCTGCTCTGTTTCTGCGTCATAAAATTCCAACTTTCCATCCTCAAATGATTGTTTGTAATCTTTTACGACTAATTTTAATTTCACGGTAAAATTGCTGCGATTGATTACGGAAAAAGTTCTTGCAAGTTTTTGCTCCGGGCTGGCTACAACCTCAATTCTGGGAGGCTGTATTACAATGGAGGTATCGCTTGTTGCCGCGCGGGTTAAGCCTGTGCCTGAAAAGTTGAACAAAAAAACAGCCAGTAATGAAGTTGTTAATAATTTAAGTAAATATTTTTTTTTCATATTTTTACTTTTTTATTTTTATTTATTATTTTTACAGCAATAATAACAACCAAAGCAAATGTTAGCAAAATCCATGCCCATGTGGCTATTTTAAACGGCAGGGAGTCAAACAGGGAAGCAGTAAGATTTTTTGCGAATATTTTTGTTTCAATTTGAGGCTCAAGGGCATTGTTATCAGTATTGGCGAGGGCGGTTTCTGGCCCTGCTGCCGGTTGCGCTGTTGCGGGCTGTTTTGCAATTTTTTCTGCGCCAGTAGAAGCGGGCGCATTTACGGTTGCCAACAAATTATAGGTTGCCGAGCTTTCCTGGCCGTTAAACTGGTTTTGTCCTGCGGAAAGAACCAAAGAATCCTGGTTAATACTGATTTGCGCAGAACCTTGTTTTTTTGCCTTAAATGCGATTGTTCCGAAATTGTTTGCTATTTTTGTTCCGCCGGGAATTCCTGCGCCCCAGGAAAAAGTTCCCTTTGCGTTGTCAAAGCCGTTTGCTCCCGCCTGGTAGCTGAAAATTGGGTTCATCGAGAAATTTTCAATTTCCAGAGAGTCGGGAGAAAAAGACAATTTTACTCTTACGGTATCCATTGAACCGCCGGCAGGGTCGGCATAAATTGTAACATTAAAGGTTTGCCCTGATTTATACGAACCGGTTTGCGGCACCAGGGTTAATGAAGCTGTTCCCGAAGCCAGAGATAATAACGGTAAAAGGCACAGCGCAGAGGATAATATTATTGTTGCGATTCGGGTTTTAATTTTCATAATTGTTTCATTAATTTCTATACTTTATTTATAAACGATTAAAGATTAATAATTCATTAACTGCAATTACTACGGTCCAGTTTGACATAACAATTGAAAAATCCGAATCGTTTACAACTCCTTCCCCGTTATCTTGCGTAAAGAAGCCCGTTCTAGTTTTGTTCCAATTGGCCATAAGTATTGAGAAATCCAAATCATTAACCCTTCCATCGTTATTAAAGTCTCCTTTTAACCTTCTGACGATTATGGCTCCTCCGCCGCCGCCACCGCCGCCGCCACCGCCACCGCCGCCGCCACCGCCGCCGCCACCGCCACCTCCACTGTTGTTACCGGTTTCAACTATTATTGGACTTGGTATTGTCACGATTGCAGTTCCCTGATTTCCGTATGAGGCTGTTGCCGTTACCGTATAACTTCCTGCAGTGCTTGCAGCTGTAAAAAGCCCGTCGTTGTTAATTGTCCCTCCGCTTCCTGTCCACGTAAAAATTGGCTGGGGTATTAGCGCATTCCCCAACGGATCGTTTGCAACTGCTGTAAACAATTGCTGGCCTCCGGGCGAAAGAGTAACAGAAGCCGGAGTGATAACAATTGTGACTCCTGAACAAGTTAATGGCGCAGATTCTAGGCTTTGAACCGGCGTTTCTCCGCCAGCTGGCGTTGTAACGGCTTGTCCAAATTGGTTTGCAAGTTCTCCTATGGTAATATCATTATCAGAAACACTGTTGCGAACATCTAAAAATATATTTGCCCAGCTTGTGTCAACACTCCCAGGGCCGGTATTGTAATTTGATGAATTTTGTCCGCTACTGGTTGCGCCCGATAAATTATTATTTATGTCTGCGTTATTGGTGTTGCTTTGGCTAGAATTGCTATTGGCGGTTGTGTTAGAATCATTTGAGGATCCCGAGCCTGTTGTATCATTTCCTGTTGTTTGGGTTTGCGAAGAGCCTCCTGCGCCGGTTTGAGTGTTGTTGCTGTTGGCCTGGTTTGCCACCGATGAGCCGGCGTTTGCCTGGCCGGTTGAAACAGAGCCGTTGCCTGTGTTATAGTTTGCGTTATTTTGACCTGTTGTTGCCGAACCGCTGGTTGTATTGTTTAGGTTGGAGTTGTTATTGTTTGTTGCAGAATTATTATTACTTGTTGATGACGAAGAATTATTTTGCGAATTGGCTCCGGTTGTGCTGTTTGACGTGTTTGCGTTGAACGCGGAAGCGAACACAGGACATCTATCTCCGGCAATAATTCCTCCTTCAGGATTAAAAATTAAGTCTCCATCCCAGTTGCCAAATACGTTTACAACAACCACCACCCAGTTGCCGACTGTGATGTTGGCATTGGCAAAGTTCATAATATTATTTACACCCCTTACATCTCCTGTTTCAATATATCCATGCCCGCTGTTATATCGCGATTCGTTTTCTCCGCTGATGGCTCGGATATTAAGAGTGTTTGTTATATCCGCCGAATTTGTATTGCTAATGTCTGTTGTGTGATTTATGTTTGCTCCCGCTTCGCTGTTTGATTCCGGTCCGGTTGAATTATTCGCGGCATTTACTCCGCTGTTTTGAGGAGTGAAAATTGTTGAAGTCCCGTTTGTTTGTATTACAGTTGAAGTTGGCGAGCCGACGGCGCCTCCATTCCATGTGCCAAATTTATTTACAACAACAAGATACCACGAGTTTCCCGTAATATTCAGGTTTGCCACATTCATTTCGTTGGTTTCCGCGCTGGCTGATCCAATATTAACTATGCCCGACCCTCCGTTGTAAGAAGCGCCGTTGCTTCCGCTATTTGTTTTTATTGTCACATTGTTTTGAATAACAGCTGTGTTGTTGTTATCTATAGTAACAGAATTATTTGTGCTGGAATTTGCAGAATTTTCCGAGTTAGCTCCTGTGCTCGAATTAACGGCGACATTTCCCGAAGGTGAGGTTGTTGCCAGCAAATCTGGCGAAGGCAGCGCGGGAAGAGTTAAATCTCCTGTCCAATCTCCAAAAACATTCAAAGTTTTTATAAGCCCCTTGCCCGAAGTTATATTGCTGTTTAAAAAGTTAATCACGTTCACCGATGAATTGACATCGCCAGAAGAAATAGAGCCGCTTCCGGTGTTGTAGTTTGTTTTATTCTGTCCGCTTACAACTTTTGCATCTATCGCATTATTAAGTTTTCCGGTGTTTTGGTTTTCAATTGTAGTTTGGTCGTTAACATTCACAATGGCCTGATTGCTGGAGTTGGCACCCGTGCTGTTGTTGGCCGCATTAAGTAATGCGCTAGAAAGCGGAGAAGATCCGTTTGCCAATTCATTTGAAAGGTCTATGTTTCCCGTGAAGTTATTATAAATATTTTGCAGGTTGGCATAAAATTGCGAGCCAAATAAATTGGTGTTGGCAATTGAAAAAAAGTTAAGACCCAAATTGGCATCACCCGTTGCAACCATTCCGTGTCCGGTGTTAAAACTGGCATCGTTGGATCCTGACCCAATTTCAGCGCTAATTCTGTTTATAACATTTGCTTCGTTAACATTTTTTACAGTAAGCTCATTGTTTATATTTGTCTGGCTGGAATTGGTTGAATCAGCTCCCGTGTCTGTATTTGTTGCTAAATCAGGCGAGGGGACTCCATTGCCCTGCCCATTAACGCTATTTATGTTTATCACATTAATCAATTCGCCCCGGCCCTCCGCTTTTTGGGTTGCTATAATGCCGGAACCCGTATTATAATTTGCGTTGTTTTGGCCTGTGTTTGCGCTCAAAAACGAGTCATTAAAAACTTCCGCAAAATTTTGATTTATAATATCTGTTTGATTGTTTACATCTGTTGTTGAGATGTTTTCTGAACCGCTTCCGGTTGTATTATTGGATGCGCTTGGATCTGATGAATTTAAAGAATCAACAGCTGGGATTATTGTAGTAGTGTCTGCAGATGAATCTGCGGGCATAACCGGCTGTATATCCAAAGGCGCAGAAATTGGCGTAACATCTGTTTCTGCGGGCAAGGGAACTGCTGTTTCATCAGCTAGCAAAATTAACGGGGAAGACAAAAAAATACATCCGGCTATAAGCACCGACGAGATGCATTTTGAAAAAAAACGGTTTAAATCATTTTTCATATTATTTTTTTAAATTAATATTACTTTTTTAATAACCTGCCGATGCCCCTTACCTGCCACAGGCAGGCTCACGGGGCATCCGCAGATCTCCGAAAATTTTATTTGATAAAAATTTTCAGGCGATTATTGCTCAACAGTTGTTGAGTTGGCGTTGCCTGTATTGCTTACTCCAAATGTTGCTGAAGCTGATCCTGTTGAAACTGAGCCTCCTCCTGTGTTTCCGGAAACATCATTTCCTCCGCTTAAAGAATCGGAAGTAACATTGTTTACAATGACAGCCTCGTTTACATTGGAAACTACAACAGTGTCTGTAACTGTTGCCGCAGAACCGTTTACAGAACCTGCTCCTGTTGTTGAGTTGCTTGCAGAAACATCTGCCCCTCCGCCGGTTGTTATTGCTGTGGTGTTGACGTTGACATTATTTGAAATTGCCACGTCAGAACTGGCATCTCCTGTTGTAAGACTGGATGTTCCGCCTCCTCCATTATTTGAAACAGTATTGCATCCCGTGCAGGACGATACATCAACATCGTTGCTTATTGTAGATTCGTTTGTGTTGCTTGAAACAACTGCAACATTAAGGCTTGCATCTGTCTGGTTTGTTGATCCGCTTCCTGTTGTGTCGTTGGATGCAACTACCATAGCTCCCCCTGTTCCCAAATCTATTTCTGTTTCATTGGTGGAGCCGGCGTTGTCAACGGCAACCGAGTTTGAGGCGTCTCCGGTTGATACATCTGCGGTACCTGTGTTGTTGCTTACATCATTTCCTCCGCTTAAAGTTGTGGTTGCTACTGTGTTGCTTATTTCAGATGCGTTTGCATTTTCTGTTACAACCACAATAGATGCCATTGCCGCAGCGCCATTTACAGAATTCGCTCCGGTTGTGCTGTTTGAAGCCATAATTTCTGGAGTTCCGTCGGATGTAATAACGGTGCTGTTTCTGTTGACGTCATTTGCCACAACAGTTTCGCCTGTAACACTTCCTGTATCTAAGCTTGCGTTTCCTGTGTTACCCCAAACCGTGTTGCCTCCGCTTGAAAGCATTGCATATAAGTCATTGGCTATTTCAGCAAGGTTAACGTTTTCAACCGCAACAACAGCGCTGACACTTACAACAGCGTCATTTGACGAAGCAAAACCGGTTGTGTCATTTAATGCCACAATGGGATTGTCTGTTCCTGTTGCTATAATGTTCAGAAAGTTGCTGTTAACTATATTATCGGTTACCAATGTTCCCGAAACATCTCCGGTTTCCGCAGTAGCGTTTCCTGTGTTGTTGCTTATGTCGTTATTGCCCGAAATTGCATCAACGGCAATCAAATTTGCCAGAGCCGCTAAGTTTTCATTCATTCCCGCTACGCTTGTGCTTAAGTCTATAATTGCATTATTTACAGAATTGGCTCCTGTGGTGTTGTTCTCGGCAAGGGGGTCGGCCAGCAAGCTTCCTGTGTAATCTAGGGTGTTAACGTTGATGTCGTTTACAAACATTCCATCAACAGACACTTCGCCAGAAACCGCCGCGCCTGCCAGCGTGTTATTTGAATTTGTATTACCACCGCTAGAAACAGTTGCGCTCGCTAAATTTAAGAGCAATTGGCTATTTGTGTTCAACTCGGCAAATGTGTCGCTGGCGCTTATTACGGTGTCGTTTGTTGAGCCTGAGCCGGTATTTTCGTTAATTGTTTCAAAAGAAGCAAAAGCTTGCCCGCCTCCCATCATTAGTAATGTTGAAACGATAGAAGCCGTTGCGATTGCTTTTTGAATTTGTACTTTGTTCATATTTTTTATAATTTTTTTAAATTAATATTTATTACAATTTTTTCCCGGAATACTTTTTGAAAAATATTCCAGAAGTCGACCTATCAATTTGTCGCGCTTAACTAAATAAATAATTCCGCGCGGCAAATTTATTTTTGTTGTAATTTTTATGTAACACGGAAATGTTAAATCTTTTATTAAGATAAAATAAACATTTGGTTAAAAATGAATGCATAAAAAAAGCCCCATTGGCATTGCTAATGGGGCTATTTGTTTTTTCCGGCTTCCAGCCTTTGGCTGAATTTTATCAAATATTTGGGCATACTGTTGCCTTCTGCCAGATATTTGAGTTCGTAGGCAAAATGTCTGTATATGATGAGTTTTTCGCCCGCAGACAGGCTCTCAAAAGAGAAAAGCCTTCCATAAGTTTTATCCAGCTCAAGCTGCATTTCCAGCACAATCGGAAAAACATACAATATGAACATGCCATCCTGGCCTTCGCACTTTTTAGCCAGCTTTTTGATGTCCAAAGAAAAGTGCGACCAAAAGGCGTCGTGGGCGCTGTTTTCCTCGTGAGTCAATCCTTCTCTCAAAAGAATGTAAAGCGCGGAATCTTCTTTCGCCCTGCAAACCAGCTGGGCTCTTGCCCTGACAATTTTTGATTGCTCTGAGTCGGGCTTTTCTATCAGTTCTTTCCATTCTTCGTAGCTGATAATAAGGTTGTTGCGCACAGCGGTTTTTAGCTTTATGGCTTGGCCGGCTTTTATTGCCATTTCCACTTCGTGCTTCAAGAGTTCGTCTTTGGCGGAAAAATAGCCAAGGGTTAAGGCGGTTGAGAGAAGTGTAAGAAAAATAATCACAAAAGCCTGTACGCATGCAAACTTTCTCATGGCTCAAACTCCTGATTGGCCAATGTCAAAGATCGTTCCCGTTGAATTATAATAATCTTTTCTTAAAACTTGTCAAACACCTTAATGAGTTGCAAGCCCGCTTAAATAGTGAAATAATATAATAAAACAATAAAATTATTTTAAAAATATTATGCCAAGAGATGCTGTTGAGGGCGCAAGCGAACATAATGATGATTTAAGCGATAATTCTCAACAAACAAACTCAGAGCCAAAAACCAGGCAAGAAAGGCTTAATGAATTAATGTCCAGTTATTCTTCCTTGAGAAATATTCCCAAGTCTGAGCTGGAGAAGATTGGCTACGTAAAAATTGTTTATGAAGGCGGGGTGAAACTGGCAATGAAAGAAAAGCTTGAAGAGGCTGAGCAGGCCGAAAAAGAAAAGGCCGAACGGGCGCCGTTTGGAGTAATTAAAATTGAGGGAAAAACAACTTCTGTGGGAAGACGGATATCCGAGGGAGATTTGGGGGCAATTGACGAGAAAATAGCAGACTATATAGCAGGAGATTATTGGATTGATGATGATAATATTTCAGAATTATATGGCGCGAACAGTCCTGTTGTTTTTCTGTGTAAAAAGCTTTTAGAGGACGAAAATTTAGCGGGAAAGATTTGCCAAAGATTTGGCATTGAAGAGGATGATTACACGCACAAATATTTTATATCTAATATTTTTACTACTGCTGGCATTGCCTCTGCCACAGCTGAGGCAAGAACGTTTTTGGGAGAAGAATGGGATAAAATTTACCTTCCGGCAAAGGATTTTTTTTATGTCTTAAGAACCGGAGACCCTGAAGAAGTCGATGAATTTGAAAATGGCATAATGGAGGATGTTGACGGAGAAGAAAAATTACCGGGCGCCAAATCTGAAGAAATATCAAATAAGCTTGAAAATTTGCGCGGAAAACTGGCAGACCAAAATTTTTATGCCGGTGAATTTTCAAAAAGCCTGTATTCTGTTAATCATTATGCCTATGCGGAATTTGGTTTAAAGGGAAGGGAAGACGCCACTACATTTGAGATTTCAAAATTTGTTTTTTCTCAGATTCTTGGCAGTTATGACGGTATGAATCAAATTGCCCAAACAGTTGAATTGGCCAAAACTCGTGAAGAGTTAATAGCAGAGCTGGGCAAAATAAATATTACAAAAACAGAAGAGGAAAAAAGCATTACTGGCCAAATGAAAGGCGCAAGCGTGGAAAAAAAGAAAGAACTTAGCGGGCGATTAAAAGAGCTTAGAGAACAAAGGGAAGAAAAATCAAAAATATTATCGGGCATAAGAGAATATTATGGTTTGCCAAAAACAGCGGCAGAGGGATTTAGCAGGGTTATAAAGGAGGCGCAGGCAAAATTAACAAAGGGCAGTAATGAAAAAGAAGAAGAATTTTCTTTGGATGCCAGGCCAAATAAAAAACTCGACAAAAATCCGGGGAGGGTAAGCGGAGACTGCACAGAAGATAGCCCGCTTCCTTTTCATAAAACGGATATTCCTCTTTATAATGTAAAAGTTCTTCGCGAAAAAAACCATATTGGTAATGTCTATCTTTTGGAGACCGAGTCCGAAGACGGCCAGCCGGTTTGGCATCTTGACGCAATACAAATTCCCGTAAACCTTAAATGGAGTGAATTTATAGATGATTTTTTTGCCTCATTGGGCGGGGCAGCTTCAAAGAAAAAAGTATCTGGCATAACAGTCAGTGTAAATGAAAATCATGTGTCAAACTATGATTATATCCGCGAAGCGGTTGGAAAACATTGCAAGAAAATTAAAGCAAAAAATAAAAGAATAAAAATACCAAATTTTGATCATTTGGGAGAAGGTTATTCCAGATTGCAATCTGACGGAGAAGTATTTTTTATTCCAGCGTCAGAAAATTAATAAAAAAAGCTCCGTTTTACGGGAGCCTGTTTAAACTAATCTAAGGGAACCATTTCTCGCGCCAGCTTAATTGCCTCAGCCGCATTATTTTTTCGCAAATATTTTATATATTCATTCAGCAAAAAAGTCTTTCCCGAGCCCGGCGCCCCAGTCAAAAAAAACATTGTATCCGGCTTTTAAAATATCCAGCGCCTCTTTCTGTTTCATAGAGACATTATACCATAAACGCAGGTCTTAGCCGCTAATTTCCTGAAAAATCAGCAAACCAATATACCCTGCATACAAGAGAATAAAAACAAACCCCTGCCATCTTTCTATAACATGTTTTTTTCCTATAAACATAACAAAGAAAAGCGCAAGAGTTGCAATAATTGTTGCAATAACGTCCCTCATTAAAAAAGATGAAAAAGGCAGAGGATTTATGACGGCGTTGGCTCCTAAAATCCAAAAAATATTAAAAATGTTTGAGCCGACAATGTTGCCCACAGCTATATCGGACTGTTTTCGGTAAGCTGCCATAGCCGAGGTGGCAAGCTCCGGCAAAGAAGTTCCAACAGCAACAATTGTCAGCCCAATAAGGGCTTGGCTAACCCCAAAAGCCGAAGCTATTGCAACCGCCGAATCAACAATCAATTTTCCGCCAATGGTTAGGGCAACAAGCCCAAAAATAATTTTAAAAAAAGAAACCCAAGAAGATGTGGTTTTAATAGACGGCCCTTCACCGGGGTCAACCTTGCTTATGCCAAAAGTGTAATAAAGAAAAATAATAAAAAATGATATCAGTATTAAGCCGTCAATTCTGGTTATTGCCGAAAAACCGTTTTTATCAATTAACATATCATTTGCCAAAATTCCCATAACAGCTATGGCCAGCAAGCTCAAAGGAATTTCTTTCCACACAGTTCCGCTTGTTACAGACAAGGGAAAAATTACTGCCGAAATTCCAAGAATTAAAAGAATGTTTGCAATATTGCTTCCCAAAATATTTCCAATGGCAATATCTGTATTACCCTGTAAACTGGCAAAAATATTTACTATTAATTCGGGAGCCGAAGTTCCAAAGGCAACAATTGTCAGCCCAATAACAAGTGAAGAAATGCCCAGTTTTTTGGCAACAGAAGAAGCTCCGTCAACCAAAAAATCAGCCCCCTTAAGAAGCGCAAGAAACCCAACCACCAAAAAAATGTATGAAATTATCATAATTTAAAATTTAATTTATATATTATATCACGTATATCGCGCCCGCGCCACGCGCACGAAATAAAAAAAGCTCCGTTTTACGGGAGCCTGTTTAAACTAATCTAAGGGAACCATTTCTCGCGCCAGCTTAATTGCCTCAACGGCATTTTTTGCATAGGCACAGCCAAATTCTTTGGCGGTTTCTGGCGTAACAAACGCGCCCCCAATCATCACTTTGCCTCTAAAGCCAACTTGGTTGAGGAATGTCACACATTCTTCAAGTGCTTTTTGGCTCCAGGTGTTTGCGCAAGAGATTGCAATGATGTTTGGGTTGCATTCACCGGCCTTTTTGGCAAACCGTTCTTTGCACACGTCAACTCCAAGGTGCACAATCTCAAAGCCATGGCCTTCAAGCAAAAGGCCAATAATTTGAATTCCAATGTCGTGCAAATCTCCCTGAATAACCCCCGTCATCACCACGCCCTTCTTTTTTACGCTTTTGCTTTTAATTGCCGGCGTAAGTATTTCCAGTGCAAATCGGGATGCGCGGGCGCAAATTAATAGTTCGGGAATGAAATATTCATTGCACTCAAAGCGATTGCCAACTTCCTCCATGGCGGGAATAATGGCCTCAACAATCAATTGCTCCGGGTCTTGCTGACTTATCAAAGCTGTTTTTGCCAGCTTTCCAGCCAACTTGGCATCTCCAATGACCACTGCGTCAAAAATTGCTGTTTGCAACATATCCATGGCTTTCCCCTTATAAATACTTGTAAAAGATCTTCGGTAAATACCCCGCTTAATACTAATCTTTTTATCCCTTTTGTCAAATAACCATGTAAGTTATAGGCGTCCTTAGAATGTCTAAAAAATAGACATTGATTGTTTAATATCTTGACATAGAATCTGGAAGGAGTATACTTAATATATAAACAAAATATATGACTAAAAACTATTATAAATTTATTAAAGACATCAGAACTAAAAAGGGGTTATCGCAAGCCGATGTTGCAAAAAAAATAGGTATTTCTCGTTCGTCTTATGTTGCTTTTGAACAAGGTAAAAATGAATTAAGCTTATCTGAGGCTACTAATTTAGCTGACGTTTTTGGTATTTCTCTTTGTGACGTTGAAGGGGGGTTAAAGCCAAATTATCAAAAATACAAGGAAATGATTTTGGCCTATTTACGAAAAGCTACAGCCACTGATGGTAAAATATTAAAAACAAAATTAGCAAAAATACTTTATTTGGCTGATTTTGCATGGTTTTATAGTCATTTAGAAAGTATGAGTGGTATGCAATATCGCAGAATTCAATATGGTCCTGTTCCCGATTTATATTTTAGGGCAATAGACGAGCTTGAAGGTGATGGAAAAATTTCAATTGATAGAAAGGGTGATATGATTTTGATTTCAGAAAACGATGCATCTGGTAGACAGAGTCTTAACTCGTTATCAGAAAATGAAATTAATTTGATAGATAAAATTTCCGAAAAATGGAAGAGCAAAAAAACTAATGAAATAGTAGATTTTACTCATAATCAGCTGCCGTATAAAATTTGCCAACCGGATGAAATCATCCCCTATGAATTGATTACCCAGCAGGATCCAGATGACGTCTACTAATTATTCCGTATCAGTTCAGCCGTACGCTGAACGACATTTTATTAAAAATTTTAGAAAAAAATATAAGGGTGCATGGGACATAACATGGAAAGCTATTTGCCAAGAGTTTCAAAGATTTGATTCCCTATTGGAAACATCTATTGCAGAAACAATAACAGACAGAGGCAATATTAGAATTGCAAAAACTGAATTCCGTGTGCATGGCACAAATGAATCAAAAAAAACCTCCGGAAACCGTTGTATTGTGGCAGTCCACAAGGACACCTATTCGGTAAATGTCCTTTTAGTTTATCACAAAAACGATTTAGGAAACGGTAACGAAACCGCAAAATGGAAACAAATAATTAAAGATAATTATCCAATTTATCGCGGATTATTATAAAAAAATTAGAAAGGCAAAACTATTTAAAAAATGCTTATCGGGTTTTACTTACTCGTGCAAGACAAGGAATGGTTATAGTTGTTCCTCATGGAGATAACGAGGATCCAACGCGCAACCCTAATTTTTATGATACGATATTTAATTATCTAAAAAGTTTAGGATTTGAGGTGATCTAATTTTAAAAAAATTAATGGAGAAACAATAATTATGACGGGATACTATAATGCAAAGAAAAGTTGGGGGATGTATGACCCTCTTAAACATAACTCGGGGCAGGCGGGGGAGAGTTTTAAGTTGTCGCGGTCTAAAGGCTTGGAATTGGCCGAAAATGCATAGTTTTGTTGTGAAAATGGGTAGATTAGTGGATTTTTGGGTAGATTTGGGCAACTATTGTATAGTTTTGAATTATATGATACAATACAAATATGATTGATAAATTACTTATAATTAGTCAGGCTGCCGAATATCTCGGGGTTTCTTTGAATACTCTTCGTCGTTGGGATGAAAGTGGTAAATTGGTGGCTATAAGAAAAGAAGGTGGTACTCATAGATATTATAGAGAAAAAGATTTGGAGGTTTTTTCCAGTGAATTGATGGGCTTTGCCTCCGAATGGATAAAAAATGGCGCAGAATTTCCTGCTACATTTTATTGTGCTACAAGTTCTATTTTTAACGCAAGGCTGACAAAAATGGAGAATGGTTTAATACAAAAGCCGGGTTTTGAGAAACTATATTCTTTGATTGTTCTTGTTGCAGGAGAAATTGGAGATAATTCGTTTGCTCATAATATAGGAAAATGGCCGGATACTCCGGGAATCTTTTTTGGGTATAATTTAGAAGAAAGAAAAATTGTTTTGGCTGACAGGGGTTTGGGAATTTTAGAGACACTGAGCAAGGTGCGTCCAGAACTTAAAAGTCATGTGGATGCCGTAAAGGTTGCTTTTACAGAATTTGTTTCCGGTAGAGCACCCGAAAAACGGGGTAATGGATTAAAGCTTGTTCGCGAAGTTATTATTGAAGGACCAATTGATTTATTCTACACAAGTGGCGATGCCGAAGTTCGCATGAAGGGGTTGGACAAGGTGTTTCGCGTTACGCGTGGCCAAAATACGGTACGAGGATGTTTGGCAAAAATAGAGTTTTAAAAAAAATAAATAAAAATATATGAAATTACAATTAGAAAAATTTGGCACAACATTAATATCCAGGGAGCTGGGAAGCGAGGCGTTTAGGGCATTTCAGCCAACATTGCGCGAGCTTTCTAAAGACGAAGAGTTGGAAATAGATTTTACTGGTATATTAACTTTGTCGCCGTCATGGGCTGATGAATTTTTGACTCCGTTGCTTGATCAATTAAATGATAAATTAGTGCTTTTATTGAGCGACAATCTTTCAGTGCACGCAACACTTAAAATTCTTCAGGAGGCAAATAAAAAGATTTTTAAGATTAAATCATAATGTCAGAATACTATAATGCAAATAAAACCAGAGGGATATATGATCCGAAGGCGGGGGAGAGTTTTAAACTATCAAGGTCAAAAATTGATTTGTTTATTCAATGTCCTCGTTGTTTTTATTATGACCGCAGACTGGGCATTGGCCGGCCGCCCGGATTTCCTTTTTCTTTAAACTCGGCGGTGGACTATTTGTTAAAACTGGAGTTTGATATTTTTCGCGCGCATGGAGCAAAACATCCCTTAATTGAAAAATATGGGGTAGATGCCACACCCGCTCCGCATAAAGATTTAGACAAATGGCGAACAAATTTTACCGGAATACAATTTTTGCACCCGGCCACAAATTTTTTAATTACCGGCGCAATTGATGACCTTTGGATAAACTCTAAAGGAGAATATATTATTGTAGATTATAAAGCAACTTCAAAAGCAGAGGAAATAAATGAACTTGATAAAGATTGGCAAGACGGGTACAAAAGGCAAATGGAAATTTATCAGTGGCTTTTCCGCCAAAACGGGTATAGGGTTTCTGATACGGGATATTTTGTTTATTGCAACGGCGACAAAGATAAAAAAGCTTTTGACGCCAAACTGGAATTTAACATTACGCTAATTGCCTATAAGGGAAATGATTCTTGGGTGGAAAAAACCATTATTGAGGCCCACAAATGTTTGAATACCGATAAAATCCCAGAAGCTAAACCCGACTGCGACTACTGCAACTACATTTCCGCCATCAATGGCAAAAATCAATGAAACAAAGAAAATAAATAATAAAATTAAGTCAGGTTGTCGTAGGACAACCTGAAAAAGAATATGAAGGAGGGGAGTTTGTTGAGGAAAAATTTGGTTCTTGACCAGTCGTTGTGGCTTTTAGTTTTTTCTAACATTGTAACAATATATTTTGCGACAAACGAAAATTGGAGCCTTTTTGACATAATGTGGGTGTATTGGCTACAAAGCGTAATCATTGGGATTTTTAATTTTATCAGAATACTGCAGTTAAAAGAGTTTTCCACTGAAGGGTTTAGAATAAATAACAGGCCGGCTGAGCCCACAGAACATACAAAAAAATTTACAGCGTTTTTCTTTTTGTTGCACTACGGATTTTTCCATTTTGGCTACATGGCGTTCCTTTTGGCAGGCCCTCTTTCTGCTGGCACGGCAGGGGCCATGGGCTCAGGGTTTAAATATATTTTGCCCGCCGCCTTGCTTTTTTTCTTTAACCACTTTTTTTCTTATTTTTACAACAGGCCCCGCGACACCAAAAAGCAAAACATCGGCACTCTGATGTTTTACCCTTATGCAAGAATAATTCCCATGCACTTTATGATAGCTTTTTTTTCTGTTTATGGAGGGTCGCTGGTTTTGTTTCTTGGGCTAAAAACCCTGGCGGATGTTATAATGCATATTGTAGAGCATAATCTTTTAAGAAAAGGAGAGGAGAGCCCGGTTATCACGTGACAACCTGAAAAATTATTAAGCTTTTGACGCGCGTTTTAACCCCTTAGGATTATTCTGGGGGGTTTTTAATCTGTTTTTTAATTGAAAATATTACAATCCCTTATTATGCCAAAAAAAGGATACAAAGACATTAAAGAGGAGGTAATTATAAAGAGGACCAGAAGAAGTTTTAACGACTGGCGAAAAATTTTGGATAAGTTTGATGTCAAAAAAAACGGCCACAAGTCCGCGGCTATGTTTTTAAACAGAGTTTATAAGGTAAATCCTTGGTGGTCGCAGGTGATTGTTATCCGGTACGAATACGAAAACAAACTAAGAAGATAAATAAATTCATTAAGAATTTATTGAAAAAGATTAAGGTAAAATGTATGAAAATTTCTATTCTTATACCTTGCTATAATGAAGAGCTTACCATAAAAAGATGTATAAATTCTTGTCTTTACCAAACAAGGCCGGCAGACGAAATAATTGTGGTAGATGATTCAAGCTCCGACAGCACCCCGGATATATTAAAAAAATATGGCGACAAAATTAAAGTAGTAAAAACCTTAAAAAATACAGGGAACAAGAGCTATGCCCAAGAGTTCGGGCTAAAGTTTATTACGGGAGATGTTTTTATTACAACAGACGGGGATACGATGCTTTCCAAAAGTTTTGTGGAAATAATGGAGAAAGAAATGGCCGACCGCAATATTTCGGCAGTGGCAGGATACGTAAAGAGCCTGAAATTTAATTGGATTACCGCTTGCCGGGCAATAGATTATGCGGTGGGGCAGAACATAGATAAACTGGCGCAGGCATATTTAAATTTTGTCTTTGTAATACCCGGCGCCGCCGGGGCATTTAGGACAGAAATTTTTAGAAAAGAAATTTCTTTTAGCCACGATACGCTGGCAGAAGATTTGGACTTTACCTACAGATTCCATAAAACAAAAAACAAAATAAAATATAACAGGCAGGCAATTTGCTACACTCAGGACCCCTCAAGCCTGAAAACCTATATTAACCAAATGAGGCGCTGGTTTGCGGGCGGATGGCAATGTTTTATAAAGCACTTTGGCGTTCCTGACAGCCCGGGCATGGCCCTAGAGCTTTCTTTTATATATATAGAAGGGCTGGTTTATTCGTTTGTTATGTTTTTGGTACCGCTTCTAAATTTATATTTGACAGCTTATCTTTTGGTGATATATTCCTTTATTGTTTTGCTTTTGGCAGGATACGGGTCTGTAAAAGAAAAAAGATATGACACGTTAAAATACCTTCCAGCTTATATATTTTTAAAATATGTAAACGCTTATGTGTTTTTGGAACAATTTGTGAAAGAAGTGGTTTTTAGAAGAAGAAATCTTTCCTGGGTTAAACCGGAAAGAGTAAATATGTAATAATAATAAAATAAAAATATGATCAATCCGGGTTTTGGGCTATCAACAATAACGCACGTGGCAATTGTATTTGCGGTTAAGGCAGGAAATTTTATCGGTCCTAAGAAAAGAGAAAAAACTGCCTCAAAAAAAATGCGTTTAGCCAGAAAAATATTTTCCGCTTTTCTTATTGCAGGAATAGTTGAATTGGTATTTTTTTCTGTGGTGGGCACTGCTTCCTTGGCGGTTTATGCAGCGGTTGAAAGCAACAGGTCAAACTACGCAGTTGTGAAAAATGTTATTTCTAATTTAGAAAAAAATATTAAATAAAAAAATATGAAAGAAAATAATCAAAATTATTTTAAAAAAGTAAAAAGAATCATTGCTGTTCTCTCGGCTTTGGCTGTTGTTGCATCTCCGTTTTACGGAATAAGTTATGTATCGGCAGCGCCGTTTGTTTTTGTGACAATAACAAGTCCTCGCAATGCTTCAACTGTTTCGGGAACCGTTGGTGTGGGCGTGAAAACATCAGATGATTCTGCTGTGTCGCAGCTTCAGATATATATAGATAATATTCCCCTTGGCCCGCCACTAACACGCGCTCCTTACTCCGCGGTTTGGGACACATGCAGTACAACCAATAGAATGCACAAAGTTTCTGCAACAGCCAAAGATATAAGCGGGAAGAATTGGTCAACGTTTATTTTAGTTTCGGTCTCAAATAGTTCCTCTGCTTGCGCTCCGGCAACTTATTCAAACTTGATATTAAATCCCTCTTTGGAAAATGGATCAGCAACCCCAGACAATTGGTTTTCGGCAGGATGGGGGAGCAATAATGCTGTTTTTAATTACCCAATTACCGGACGTACGGGCAAGGGCGCAGGTATAACAATCAGCAATTACATCGACGGGGACGCAAAATGGCATTTTGTCGAAACGGCCGTCACCCCCGGAGCGCAATATTTATTTTCCAATTTTTATCAATCAGACACTGCAACTCAGGTGGTGGCCAGATTTACTTACGCGGATACATCAGTTTCCTATCTGCCATTGGGAGCCGGCATAGTTTCTCCGGGTTGGACTCAATTTTTAGGCTCTTTTACTGCGCCATCCAACGCAGTCTCTGTTACGGTTTTCCATTTGATAGGCTCCGCAGGATTTTTGTTTGTGGACGATTACTCTTTGTCGCAAGCTAATTCGTTAACATTTGACCAGGGAATGGTTTCCTTGAATTTTGACGACGGCCTGCCTTCATTTTATACAAACGGGGTGCCCATATTAGACAGCCACGGACTAAAAGGCACAAATTATGTCCTTAGCGGAGAGCTGGGCAATTCCAGTTCAATTACCGCAGAGCAAATGCTGGAACTGCAATCTAAGGGATATGAAATAGGGGGCCACAGCAAAACCCACAGGGACCTGACAACTCTTTCTGATGCTGATTTGAGAGAGGAAATTATTGGTTCAAAGAATTTTTTGGAATCTTTGGGGGCCAAAATTTCCACTTTTGCTTTTCCTTTTGGCACGCATAATAGCCTTGTTGATCAGATTGTAAAAGAAGCCGGATTTACAGGCAGTCGCACGGCTTTGGCGCGCAATGAAGGAGAAAATTATAAAAACAACAATCCTTACGCGTTAAGAAGCAAAACCGTTGACGCATCCACAACGTTAGCGCAAGTCCAGCAATGGATTGATGATGCGATTAAAAACAAAACATGGATTATTTTGGTTTTCCATGGAATAGATAATTCCGGTTCGCAGTTTAGCTCCACGCCCCAAACTTTAAATGCAATTTGCGATTATATTAAATCTAAAAATGTCAAAACAGTTACAAATGCGCAGGGGGTGGGCATGATGACCCAATAACAAAAAAGCCCTTTAAGGGCTTTTTTGTTATCCTTTCTGTTTTAAATTCCGTTCTTGAACGCCTGCAAAGACTGAGGATCGGAGTTTACCAGCCAATTTTGTTCCTTGTTTTGGTTAAACCATACAAATCCTGCGATGCTTGAGTCTGATTTTATTTTTGACAAAGCATCTGTTATCCAGGCGGCTTTTTGTGATCCTGCCGCTGAAGCCATTGAAGAAATCAGAATGGGTTTTCCGTAGCCTTTTAATTGTTGTATTGGAGAAGAGAATATGTCTGTGTAGGTTTCCCATGGGTTTCCAAAGTTAAATCCGTCTATTCCCACATAATCAACATAGGCGGAACCCGGATAATAATTTGCAATTGCGTTGGCTGAAGTGTTTGGCACGGAGTTGCTGTTAACAGCCCAATCCCATTTTACATTGGAAGCGCTTCCAAATACATCGTGTACGTGTTTCCATGCAGAAACAACTTTAGCCGGAGTATTGTTTCCAACTGTTCCTCCCCAAGGGTCCCAATCGCCGTTCATTTCGTGAAACGGAGCCAAAATTACCTGTCCTCCATAAGCTTTTGCATCGGCTGCAAATTGCTTAATGTATGAATCCGAATTGCCTGCGATTATTTGGTCTAGGGTTGTCCCGTACTGCTCCCAAAAAATCAGGAGAGTTCTGCTTTTGTCGCTATTTTTGGGAAACGAATCGCCCCATCCGTAGAAAAACGCCTGAATGTCCATTTTTTTGCCGACTAACGACTCAAACGTAGATGCGTTTCCGTCAGATAGGAAGGCACCCCACAATTTTCCAGAACTGGTTGTTGGCGGTTCTGGGGCGGGCGCAGGTTCTGGCGCGGGTGCCGGAGCCGGAGTTGGAGTTGGGGTTGGAGCAGGCGCCGGAGCAGTTTTTTTGCTGGGTTTTGACGCTGATTGAGCCGGCGCTGCTGCCACGGTTTTTGACGGGGCAGGTTTTGCTGCAGTTCTTGTTAAGGAAATTTTTTGCAGAAGCGCCGAATAAATATTTTGGTAGGCCTGTTTTGCCCAGGAAAGATTTTGCGAGATTCCGCTAAGGGTTGATGATGCTGTTGCGGCGGATGATGTCTGAACATTCAAGCTTGCTATTGCCAACACGGCAAATATTGCTATACTGGCAAAGAATTTAGACTTCTGTAAATTGTGCATTCAAATTAAATGTTAAGAGTATTCCTGATAATATTTAACTTAATGCTCCATAGGCAGAAATAAAATCCAAAAATTACAAACAGGTTGCGCAATCGGCCTGTAATTAAACGGACTTCGATTTTAATAATACTTTAATCTCTTTTTACCAACAGCGAGCGTTGATGTAAAGACTTTTGTAATGTTTCTTTAATAATAAAAAAACGCTCCTTTGCGCGTGAGCTTATATAATTTTATTTTATGGCGTTTTGGAAGGCTTGCAACGCTTGCTGGTCGGAATTTATCAGCCAGTTTTGCTCTTTATCTTCGTTAAACCAAATAAACCCCGTGATGCTCGGATCGGATTTTATTTTAGATAAGGCGTCTGTTATCCAGTCTGCCTTTTGTGAACCCTGCGCGCAAGCCATTGAAAAAATGTAGATAGGCTTGTTGTATTTTTTTAGCCGAGATAAAGCGGAGGAAAATATTTCATCATATGATTGCCACGGGTTTCCAAAATTAAATCCGTCCACTCCCACATAGTCAACATAGGCGTCGCCGGGATAATAGTTGGCTATTTGGTTTTGCGGAGTGTCTGGCACAGATTCATTATTTACCGCCCATCCCCACTTGACGTTGTTTGTATTAGAAAATAAATCATGAATATGCCGATAAGCTAGAATAACTTTTTCTGGCGAATTATTGCCAACAGTTCCAGACCACGGACTCCATTCGCCGTTCATTTCATGCAAGGGGACCAAAATTATTTGTCCTCCATAAGCCTTTGCGTCAGTTGCAAATCGCTTTATGTAATAATCTGAATCTCCAGCTATAATGCTGTCTAAGGTTACATTATACTGTTCCCAAAAAATAACTAAAGTTTTGTTTAGTGTAGCTATATTTGAATAATTTAAAAAAGAAAAACTATCGTTCCACCCAACAAAGATTGCCTGCATATTTGCTTGTCGCCTTATAAGGTTCTCAAAATCAGCAAAACTTCCGGCTTTTGGAGCGACATAGGCGCCCCATTCTTTTTCCGCTGGTAAGGGCATATTGGGAATAAATGTATTTTTTTCCTGCGTAAAAGAAAGCGTCATAAAAAATAAGGCGATTAAAATAACTGCTAAAAATAAAGTAAAGCTGTTTTTTTTGTTCATTTTTTTTATTATACATCTTAACAAAGTTTTAACAAACTCTATGATATCTTTAATTCACAGACCTTATTAACTATAAAATAAAAAATAATTATGGCTCCAACAAACAACGCAGTATTTAAAAAATACGCAAATGCCCGCATAAAATTTATGCCCGCGCCAAAAGAACAGCGCCAATTATTGTGGTATGGCGCATCGTTTGACTCGGGTGCGGAAAAAGGGCTTAGCCAAAAAAGGACATTGCTTAGAAGATTATTTAACCGCTAATAATATTATTAAAATAAAAAAATTATGAAAATGTATTCCCTAAGTTGTAAAAATATGGGCGTGACGTGCGATTATGTAGCTACCGCGGGAAGCAGGGAGGAAGTAATGGAAATGGCAACGGAGCACGTCAAAAAAGTTCATCCTGAAAAGGGCAAGGAAATGGCTGAAAAAATGTCAAAAGAAGAAATGGAACAAAGCATGATGGAAAAAATGGTGGAAAGTGACGACCCGGACGAAGGGGAGGATATGTAATTTAAAAATGGACGAAAATGGCTCTGGCTGAAGGCCGGGGCTATTTTTTTACCTGCGCATTGTGATATAATACAAAAACGAATTTAAAATTTTAGATTTAAAATTAAAAATTAACTACTATGTTTGGATTAAATAAAACATTGGCAAAGTTTTGTGATTTGAAAGGAAAAACAGCAATAATCACCGGAGCCGGAAGGGGGATGGGGAAGGCAGGCGCCTTGAAACTTGCTCAAGCCGGAGCAAGGGTTGTTGTTTCGGATTTAGAAGAATGCCAGCTTGTTGTTGACGAAATAAAGAAACAAAGAGGCGAGGCAATTGCAATAAGATGCGACGTAAGCAAAAAAGCGGAAATTGACAGTTTAATTTTGGAAGTCTTGAAAAAATTTTCTAAAATAGATATTCTTGTAAACAATGCAGGCATTTTTCCGTTTGAGCCTTTTTTGCAAATGCCCGAAGCAAATTTTGAAAAAGTAATTGATGTTAATTTAAAGGGGTATTTTTTAATGGCGCAAGCCTGCGCCAAAGAAATGGTAAAGCAAAAATCGGGTTCTATTGTGAATATCAGCTCAATTGCAATGGGGCAGGTGGGAGTCGGGTTTGTGGGATTAACGCATTATTGCGCCTCAAAGGGAGGGATTGTTGCAATGTCAGAAGCAATGGCCCTGGAATTGGCTCCATTTAATATTAGAGTAAATTGCATTGCCCCGGGAGCAATTGATACTCCTGGAGCCTCGGCGATAAAAATGACAGACCAACAAAGATCGGCAATGCTTGCTCCAATTCCAATGAAAAGGCAGGGTAGGTCGGAAGAAATTGCCAACGCGGTTTTATTTTTGGCGTCAGACGAGTCGTCATATATGACAGGATCAACTATGATTGTTGACGGCGGGTGGGTAGCAGGGTAAAAATAAAGAAAAATAAAATATGAAAAAAGTTTTGTTGGGAAATGACGCAGTAGTTCAAGGCGCTTTGGAAGCTGGGGTGGATTTTGTTTCCGGATATCCGGGATGCCCTTCGGCTGAAATTGGGGATAATTTAGGAAAAATTGCAAAAGAGAAAGGAATTTACGCCGAATGGTCAACAAACGAAAAAACAGGCCTGGAAGCGGCAATCGGCGCCAGTTTTTCGGGATTGAAAAGCCTGGTGAATATGAAAAGCTTTGGAATAAATGTTTGCGCAGACAGCCTGCTCCCCTTAGCCTACACCGGAACCAAGGCTCCAATGGTTATTTTTGTGGGAGATGACCCTTCGTGCCACAGCTCGGCGCAATCTGAACAAGATTCCAGAGGCTATGCATATTTGTTTCAAATACCTGTTTTAGATCCGTCAGATCCGCAGGAATGTTTGGATTTTACAAAATTAGGTTTTGAGATTTCTGAAAAATTTAATATTCCCGTAATTTTAAGATCCACCACAAGGGTTGCTCATCAAAGAATGCCGGTTGAGTTTGCTGAAGTAAAAAATAAAACAAAAAAAATCGGAGAATTCATCAAAAATCCGCGCCAATTTTCAACAATGCCCCCAAGGACAATGGAAATGAAAAAAGAGCTTTTGGAAAAACTAGAAAAGATAAGGGATTTTGCTGAAAAAAATAAAATTAATAAAATTATTGGCAAAAAAAATAATAAATTTGGAATAATAGCTTCGGGAATTTCTTATTTGCATGTTTTGGACGCGCTTGAAACAATGGGGCTGGATATCCCTGTTTTAAAATTGGGATTTTTTTATCCGTTGCCAGAAAAACTGATCTCAAGCTTTATTAAAGGTAAGAAGAAAATATTGGTCGCCGAGGAAATGAATCCATATTTGGAAAAAGAAATAACGCGCCTGGCAAAAGATTCAAAAGTAGAAATTCACGGCAAAGATTTGTTGCCGGAAGTAGGAGAGTTGAACGCAGATAAAATTGTTTTTGCTCTGTCAAAAATTCTAAAAATAAAAACTAAATTATTAAAAATTGAAAATTTTAAATTGAAAATTCCGCGCAGAACTGCGCGGTTATGTGAGGGCTGTCCATATTGGTATATATTTCCAACGCTAAAAAGAATGGCGCCAGACGCAATTTTTACGGGCGACATAGGATGTAACATGATTGCCGGGTTTTCTCCCCACAATATGCAAGACACCCTTTTTTCAATGGGCGCTTCCATCGGTATTGCCCATGGCGTTAGTAAGTCTACTAAACAGAAGACCGTCGCAATGATGGGCGACGGCACATTTTTTCATTCGGGCATTGCGGGCCTGATAAACGCGGTTTATAACAAGTCTTCGCCTTTAATGGTTATTTTGGACAACAGAATAACCGCAATGACAGGCCACCAGGCAAATCCGGGAATGGGCAAGACTTTAATAAAAGAGGAAACCGAAGAGTTGGAAATTGAGGGAATTGCCCGCTCGTGCGGAGTAAAACACATTAAGGTTTTAGATCCTATAAATATTAAAGAATTTGAGGAAACTATCAGAGAATTTTTAAACAAAGAGGAGATTTCTTTAATAGTTTGCAAGCGCATTTGCGCATTACTAGCTAAAAGGCAAAAAGCCGACAGGCATGACCAATAAAAATTTTAATATCATAATTAATGGCGTGGGCGGGCAGGGGATTATTACTTTGTTGACTTTAATTGCTGAAGCCGCATTTGTTGAAGGACTCGACGTTAAATCTTCCGAACTGCACGGGCTTTCGCAAAGAGGCGGAAGCGTGGGAACACATCTAAGATTTGGGAAAAAAATATATTCTCCGCTGGTTCCAATTGGAAAAGCTGACCTGATAATTTCCATGGAGATGCTAGAAGCCTTGCGTGAAACGGAAAAATCCGGAAAAAACACAAAATTTTTAATCAACGAATATACATCTCCGTTTCAGGGCACGCTAAGCAAAGAAGAAATTAAAAAACAGCTTGGTGCGGAAAAAAATGAAATGCACATTGTTCCGGCTTCAGAAATTTGCAAAGAAAAACTGGGCAAAGAAGTTGTGAGCGGAATTTATCTTTTGGGATGGGCTTCGGCTAAGAACTTAATCCCAATTAAAAAGGAATCATTTTTGCAGGCCATAAAAAACAGCATTCCGGAAAAATATTTGGAATTAAATATTAAGGCGTTTAACTTGGCGTATGATGTTTAAAAAAAATATTAAAATTCCAATTGAGGTTTCGGCAAGGCACTGTCATCTGTCGCAGGATATTTTAGAAAAACTTTTTGGCAAAGTATATAAGCTTAAGGAATTAAAACAGCTTTCCCAGCCGTCTGATTTTGCTTGTCAGGAAACAGTGGATATTAAATTTGGTTCAAGAGAAATTAAAAATATCAGAGTGGTGGGGCCGATAAGAGAAAAAACTCAAATTGAAATATCCTTATCAGATGTCGCCAGCTCGGGAATAATGCCTCCAATAAAATTATCAGGAGACTTAAGCGGATCTGCCGGTGCTATTCTAAAGGGTCCGGCCGGGCAGATTGAAATAACCGAGGGGCTAATTATTGCTCAACGCCATCTTCACTGCGGAACAGATGAAGCCCAAAAATATAAGCTTAAAAACGGAGAGATTATTTCTGTAAGAGTTGCCGGTTCTCGCCCAGTAGTATTTGAAGAAATAGTTGTGAGAGTAAAGGATAATTACAAGTTATGCATGCATATAGATACGGACGAAGGCAACGCGGCCGGAATTAATAAAAAAGGCGAGGGCGCATTATATTTGCTTAGTTGATTTAAAGGAAGTAAAAAAACAAGCGTTCGCGATAGCATCGGGACGCTTTTAGTATGGAGCCGGACTGGCGAGCCGGATCCTTTTTGCGGGAACCGGCAGAGGGAGTTTTCCGTCGTTTCCGAGAAAAAGTATGGGAACAAAACCCACAGGAACATCTTTTTTTCGGTAAAGAACAACCCATGCGGTTTTAACAAGAACCCTGCCGGTTTTGTTTCTATATTCAAACTCGACAAAATCCCTTGCAAGGAAATTTTCCGTTGTAGAATTTCCTGGCCACTCTCCGCACATTTTTTCAGACATATGTAGACCCTTTTCTTGGTTTTGATACAGTTTTCCCGTACCAGCGGGTAGCTCTCCTTATTTTACCCTTGCCCTCCTGGCAAAAAATACCAAAAACTATACGAAGCGTTTTGCGGCTGCTCCAAAGCATGAAGACCATAGCGGAGGGGCACCTCCAGAGATTACGCCTTACGCCGTCTGCGCACTCTACGCCCTGAAACGCATTTTCCTCGCCCAGGTTCTTCCCCAATACTTCGTTTGAACGGGCAACATCGCCCCTTCAACTCTTAAAATATACCATATTTTTAAATAAAATCAATGTTTTAGGCTCTTGTATTGAGTTAAATTTAGGAGTATAATTAAGTAATAGCATGAGAAAAAATATCATAATAAACGATCCAAAAGAGCAGGAATTAATTGCCGAATTGCAGAAAAGAACCGATGTTAAGGCCGAAAGAATCAAGCGTCTTTTGGCGTTACCCGATTTAACAAAAAAAGAAAATTCTCCTGTTAAAATCGTAAATGATAAAATAATAAATCTTCCGGTGTGGGCGGATTTTGATATAGTTGAAATTCCAAAAATTGTAACTGTTCAAGATGATTTTGATTTGTTGAACACTCCAAAAGATCATCCAAGCAGGCGGGAGTCAGATACATATTATTTGGATGAAACTCGTATTTTGCGTACCCAAATGACTGTAATGTGGCCGTATTATTTTAGAGATGAGGATGTTCTGAAAAGATTAAAAAAAGATGGTGAAGTTGGGTCATTATCACCGGGAATTGTTTGGCGTAAAGATGAAATTGACCGTAAACATTTTCCGGCTTTTCATCAGACAGATTTTCTGTACGTGTGCAGAAAAGATAAAAGAATTATAACACTTAAAGAATTGCAAGACGTTCAAGCAGATGCGGTAAGGGCAATTTTCGGCGATATTGAATTTAGATTTTTAGTTGATACGTTTCCCTTTACAGACCCCTCAACCCAGGTGGAAATTAATTGGAACGGAAACTGGATTGAAATAACCGGAGCCGGGCTCGTGCATCCTAATTGTCTAAGAAATTTTGGTTTAGACCCAGAAATTTATAATGGATATGCCGGCACTTTTGGTTTAGACAGGGTTGCTATGATTAAGATGGGGATTCCGGATATCAGGATTTTTTGGTCAGAAGATGAAAGAATCACTAGCCAGTTTAAGGACATAAACAGCAAATATAAAGAGGTCAGTAAATATCCTGAAACCTCGCGCGATATTTCTTTTATAATAGATAAATCAGTTAATCTAAACAATTACTATGAGATAGTAAGAGATTTTGATGAAAACCTAATTGAAGAAGTAAAACTTATTGACCAGTTTGAAGCATCCTAATTGTCTAAGAAATTTTGGTTTAGACCCAGAAATTTATAATGGATATGCCGGCACTTTTGGTTTAGACAGGGTTGCTATGATTAAGATGGGGATTCCGGATATCAGGATTTTTTGGTCAAAGGACACAAGGATTACAAGCCAGTTTAAAGACATAAACAGCAAATATAAAGAGGTCAGCAAATATCCTGAAACCTCGCGCGATATATCGTTTATAATAGATAAGAGTGTTAATTTGAACAATTACTATGAAATTGTAAGAGATTTTGCTGAAAATTTAATTGAAGAAGTAAAACTGATTGACCAGTTTGAGGACGACGCGAAATTCGGCAAAGACAAAAAATCATACACTTTTAGAATTATTTATCGCTCGCCCGAAAGAACGCTGACTAATGAAGAAATAAATAAGATACAAGAAGAAATCCGTGAAAAAACAAAAACCGACTTAAGCGTGGTTTTAAGATAATATGAATTATGCGTTTATTGATTTTCAAAATACTGATACTACTACGAAGAAACTGCTTGGTTTTGCAATAGATTGGAAAAAGCTGTGTAATTTTTTGAAAAATAATTGGAAATGCGAAAAAGTGTTTTTGTATATTGGCGTTGACGACAGAGACTTGGAAATGGCAAAAATATCTGAAGAACTGAAAAATAGCGGATTTATAGTAAGAGACAAAAAACTTTTTTCATATAAAAATAAAGACAAAGAAATAAATGTTTCCTGCCCAAAATGCGGAAATAAATTTATAGAAAAAATTGATACGGGTTTTAACAAAAAAGCCAACTGCGATGTTGACTTAACGGTTGATGCTATGGATTTGGCAAAAAATGGAGATGTATTTTACATTTTTACCGGTGACGGAGATTTTGAATTTTTAATCAGAAATGTTATTTTAAAAGGAGTTAAAGCTTATATAATTTCAAGCGCAAAAAAGATAATAATTAGAGACCGCTATTTTACATCACGACTCTCTAAGAAATTGAAAAACATATGTGGGGAGTTTCCCGGCAAAGCAAATTTGATTGAAATTAACGACCTAAAATTGAAAATTACAAATTTAAAGTAAAGGAAAACGCCGTACAGGCCGGCGTTTTCTAATGCAACCTAAGTATAGCAGATTAAGGGCCCTTGTCAAGAGTCAAAGGTTAAAAATAATTAAACGCAGTTTTAAGATAAGATCTATGATTAATATTTTAGCAATCGGAGCAACTATCGCTGGTGTCGTTGCGATTCTCGCCTATGTACCGCAGGTGGCTCACCTGATAAAAGTTAAGGATTCAAAAGGAATAAGTTTTGTGGCTTGGCTTACTTGGTTTTTATGTAATTTTATATTGCTAATTTACGCGGTTTCTATTAAAAACATTCCTTATGTCATAGTCTATTTTCTTTCTTGTTTAGCCAATTTAACAATTATTTTTTTAACGGCCAAATATAAAAATAAAAAAGCATGAAACTAAACATAAAATCAACAGAAGAAAAAATTGAAAAGAAAGCGGTTGTAAAACCCGTCCCTAAAAAAGCCGAGCCTGTTAAGGTTGCAAAAGAAAAACTGGTTGAAAAGAAGGTTGAGAAAGTTGTTGCAGATAAGGGAGCGGAGCGGACGCTTACCCCGAGCAAAGGCGAGGGGAAAAAGGAGGAAAGAAAGACAGAGGTTGTAAAATCCGAGCCGAAGATAGAAGCAAAAAAAACAAGAAAAGAGGGTGAATACACAGCCAAGGATATTTATGTTTTGAAGGGATTGGAACCTGTAAGGTTAAGGCCGGGAATGTATATTGGTTCAACCGGAATTGACGGCTTGCATCACTTAATTTGGGAAGTTGTGGACAATTGTTTGGACGAAGCAATGGCAGGATACGCCAAGGAAATTGAAGTTGTTTTGTTGCCGGAAAACCGTGTAAGGGTTTCCGACGACGGCAGGGGAATCCCTGTCGAAAAGCACCCCGACACAGGCAAATCTACTTTGGAAACGGTTTTGACAACCTTGCATGCGGGCGGAAAATTTGGGGGAGAGGCTTATAAGGTTTCCGGAGGTTTGCATGGAGTGGGTATTTCGGTTGTGTGTGCATTGTCCACCTATATGCTGGCTCATGTTGAAAGAGATGGCGGAATTTATGAGCAGGAATATATGAGAGGGGTTCCAAGAGGCTCTGTTAAAAAAGTCGGCGAGTCAAAAAAAACCGGGACAACACAAACTTTTGAATATGACGACACAATTTTTTCGGGCGAGCTAAAATATGATCCCAAAAGAGTTCTAAGTCATTTACGTCAGCAGGCATATCTAACAAAAGGAGTTAAAATAATTTTTCGCGACGAAAGAAAAAAAGAAGAAGAGTCCTCGTATGTGTTTTATTTTGAAGGGGGGGTGGGCTCGTATGTAAAATATTTGGTTCAAGGAAACCATGCAAGGCATCCCAATATTTTTTCAATTTCTATCGAAAAAGATAATATTGCAGTTGAAGCGGCTTTTCAGTACACACAAGAAATGGAATGTACGGAAGAATCTTTCGCAAATAATATTTACACTGTTGAGGGCGGAACGCACATTTCAGGATTTAGAACAGCTTTAACAAGATCCTTAAACGATTACGCCAGGCGCGAAGGGTTTTTAAAGGAAAAAGATGAAAATTTTTCAGGAGATGATGTAAGGGAGGGATTAACCGCGGTTGTTTCGGTAAAAATAAGAACTCCGCAATTTGAAGGCCAGACAAAAGCAAAATTGGGAAATCCGGAAGCAAAGCCCGCTGTTGAAGCAGCCACCGCCGAAGGATTGTCTGACTATTTAGAAAGAAATCCAAGCGATGCCAGGGCAATTGTTGAAAACTGTTTGCTGGCAACAAAAGCAAGATTGGCCGCAAAAGCTGCGCGCCAGACGGTTTTAAGAAAGGGAGCTTTGGAGGGATTGGCCTTGCCCGGAAAGCTTGCAGATTGTTTGTCCAGAAACCCCGAAGATTCAGAAATTTATATTGTTGAGGGAGACTCCGCCGGAGGTTCGTCAAAACAGGCCAGAGACAGGAGATTTCAGGCAATTTTGCCGTTAAGGGGAAAGATTTTGAATGTTGAGAGAGCAAGGCTGGACAAAATGCTGGCCTCAAAAGAAATTAAAGCGCTTATTATTGCCATGGGAACCGGAATTGGCGAAGATTTTAATATTGAAAAATTAAGATATCACAGAATTGTAATTATGACCGACGCTGACGTTGACGGAGCGCACATTAGGACACTGCTTTTAACATTTTTTTATAGGCACTTTAAGCCCGTTGTTGACGCGGGACACATTTATATCGCCCAACCCCCTTTGTATAAAATTTCTTTTGGCAAAACAGCCCAGTATGCGTATTCGGACGGCCAGCGAGATAAAATTATAAAAGATATGGGTAAAGCAACGGCTTCAATACAGAGATATAAAGGTTTGGGAGAAATGAATCCCGAACAGCTTTGGGAAACAACAATGAATCCGGAAAACAGGACATTGCTTCAGGTTGCAGTTGAGGAAGCTCACGAAGCAGATAAAACTTTAGATATATTAATGGGGGAGGAAGTTGAGCCCAGAAAGAAGTTTATCCAAACTCACGCTAAAGCCGCCAAAAATATTGACATATAGTTTTAAAGGTGCTATACTAAATATAGCCCCTTTTCGGCAGTTTCTTTCACCATTTTTTTAACGCGGAGGATTTTGTATGTGCCAGCCCGATCAAGACACCGTCCTGGAGCCATTCGCCAATGCCTATGACGAGGAGGACCGGCACGGGCAAATGGGCGAAGAGCCGGAGGATATGGCTCCGTCAGAACGCAACCCCCATCGGGATTTTTTGGACAGCTAAAGTCCCACTGGGCCGGGACTATGCCCTGTGCGCACACGAGTTAACTCTCGTCTTGTGTGTCACAGGGCTCTTTTTTTTATTTTCAAAAAATGCTTAAATAAAATATATGTCGCGCTGGTACACTCCTAAAAAAACAACCGGTTTATATGATGGCTCGAAATCCGAGCCGTTTAAATTATCTCGTTCAAAAATAGAATATTTTTTGGAATGTCCTAAATGTTTTTACGTTGACAGAAAATTGGGAATAAGCAGGCCAAATGGATTTCCGTTTAATTTGAATATGGCGGTTGATATCCTTTTAAAACAGGAATTTGATATTTATCGCGAAAAGGCTCTGGCGCACCCGTTGATAAAAAACTACAAAGTTGACGCAATTCCCGCAAAGCACGAAAAAATTGATGAATGGAGAAACACCTTAAGGGGCATCCAATTTTTGCACCAGCCCACAAATTTTTTAATAACCGGAGCAATTGACGACCTCTGGCAAAACTCAAAAGGGGAGTATATTGTGGTGGATTACAAGGCAACCGCAAAATTTGGAGACATAAAGGAGTTGGATAAGTCTTGGCATGAATGCTATAAGCGCCAGATGGAAATTTACCAGTGGCTTTTTCGTCAAAACGGATTTAATGTTTCAGACACGGGATATTTTGTTTACTGCAACGGAAAAACCTACAACAGAATTTTTAACGCAAAACTGGAATTTGACGTAACTTTAATTCCATACACCGGAAATGGGGACTGGATAGAGAAAACTGTTTTGGATATTCACAAATGCCTTAATTCCGACCAAATTCCGGAATCAAATTCAGAATGCGACTACTGCAATTATGTTAAAACAGTTAACGAAGGCTAAAAAAAGGGTTTTTGTGGCGATGTCAGGAGGCGTGGACAGTTCGGTTTCTGCGGCTTTGCTGAAGAAGGCCGGTTTTGATATAGTTGGAGTTTATATGCGCCAGTGGGCACCCCCAATTTTGGGAAAAGAATGCATTTGGAAAACAGACCGGCAGGACGCAATGAAGGTTTGCGCAAAATTGGGCATTCCGTTTTTAACATGGGACTTTTCAAAAGAATATGAAAAAGAGGTTGGTAAATATATGATTGAATCCTATAAAAAAGGAATTACGCCTAATCCGGATGTTATGTGCAATAAAATTATAAAATTTGGATTGTTTTTTGACAGGGCAATGAAAGGGGGCGCAGACTATGTTGCCACAGGACATTATGCGCGCACTTCGCTCGGCAACAAACTTTTTAAAGCAAAAGATAAAAACAAAGACCAAACGTATTTTTTATACACAATTAAAAAAAGTCAATTAAGCAAGATAATTTTTCCAGTTGGGAATTTAGAGAAGCCCGAAGTTAGAAAATTGGCCAAAAAATTTGGTTTGCAAAACGCAGAAAAAAAAGACAGCCAAGGAGTCTGCTTTGTCGGGCAGTTTAACATGAAAGAGTTTTTAAAAATGTATATAAAATCAAAAATCGGTAAAATAATTGATGTAAACGGCGAATATGTGGGAGACCATGACGGCGCTTTCTATTATACAATAGGGCAAAGGCATGGCCTAGATATCAAAAACGGGCAAGGGCCATATTTTGTGGTAAGAAAAGACATTAAAAAAAATATAATATACGTGGGCAGGGAAAAAGACTTGCATTCGTCAAAAGCCGAAATTAAAAATATAAATTGGATTCAAAAACCCAAAAAGTTTCCGGCATTGCTTGATGTTCGCGCAAGATACAGGGCGCCGTTGATAAAAGCCGAACTAAAAAAAGACGGCACGCTAAATTTCAAGAAACCAGAGCGCGCCATAACTCCCGGCCAATCAGCGGTTTTTTATAGGGGCAAGCATGTCCTTGGTGGCGGAATAATCTGTTGACAGGGATGTTTTGCCTGATATAATGAACCTATACCATAGGTGCAGGTATTTAATTAAAAATTAATAAAATTCTGGTATTTGTATAAATGAATAAATAAAAATTAATTAACAAAAATTATGTCGGAAACCAACAAAGAAAAAGCATTGATAAATTTTAAAAAGGCGCATTCTCTTTTGGCCAGAATTATTGGCATGACTGAAAAGGGCGAATACTGCGTTGATATTATGCAACAGGATTTGGCTGCCATAGGGCTTTTAAGGTCAGCCCATGAACTATTAATGGAAAATCATTTAAATTCGTGTTTTAAAACCGCGATGGCTTCGCAAAATGATAGGAAGAGAAAGGAGATGACCAATGAAATACTTAAGGTTACAAAGTTGTTTAACAAATAAGAATTATGAAAGAACACGTTTACAAAGTTGACGGGATGCATTGCGCTTCGTGCGAAATTTTGATAGAGAAAAAACTTTTAGAAATTCAAAATATCAAATCTGTTGATGCATCCACATCCAAGGGGCAGGTGGTTGTGGAATATGAGGGCGACAGGCCAAACCCCGAGAGATTGAGTAAAATGTTTAAGGAGGAAAACTATAGGTTCGCAGATATAAATAGCAAAAATCTGGATTCCCGCCTTCCCGCCTCCGCCGAAAGCTTCGGCGAGGCAAGGCGTGGGAATGACAAAAAAACGGCAGACGGGAAAACAAATACGACCTTGGTGGCTTTTAACTTCGCTATTTTTTTGATAATTGCCTTTTTATTTTTGCAGAAGCTGGGGATAGCTGATTTTATGCGAATAAGTTCTGCGTCCTCTCTGATGGCTTTTTTTGGATTTGGGATTTTGGCCGGGATCTCTTCTTGCGCGGCTCTGGTTGGTGGAATTGTTTTATCAATGTCAAAACAGTGGAATGACTTGTATTCTGAAACCTCCCAGCCACAGGTTGGTTCGTCCTGGGCGGGGAAAAAGCTTCAGCCCCATATTATGTTTAATTTGGGAAGGGTTGTTTCGTACGTTGTTTTGGGCGGAGTTTTGGGAATTATTGGAAGCCGGCTGCAAATTTCCCCGCAGTTTACAGCGTTTTTAATTATAGCGATATCGTTTTTGATGATTACCTTGGGGCTTCAAATGCTTGGAGTAAAAGCGTTCAGGAAGTTTCAAATTACAGCTCCAAAATCCGCAACAAGGTTCGTTTCAAATGAAAATAATTTTCATGGCAGAAACATGCCGTTTATTATGGGAGCTTTAACTTTTTTTATTCCTTGCGGATTTACCATTACGGCCCAAAGTTTAGCTTTGCTTTCGGGAAATATTTTTCAAGGGGCATTAATAATGGGATTCTTTGCCCTTGGCACGGTTCCAATGCTTTTATTTATCGGGTTATCATCTGTTAGGTTTTCTTCAAAACCGCATACAGCGGAAAAGTTTTCCAAAATTGCCGGATTTTTAGTTTTATTTTTTGCACTTTTCAATATTTCAAGTCAAATGAACGTTTTGGGTTTTACCGGGTTTAATAATATAGTTGCTTCAAGTCAAACTCAAAATGTAAAGGTTAACGAAAAAGACCTGCCTTCAATTGTTGACGGTAAACAGGTTATTAAAATGACTGCTTATAGCAACAGAGATGTGCCTAATTATTTTAAAGTGAGGGGGGGAGTTCCGGTAAGGTGGGAAATTACCGCAGATGAATCGGCGGGAGGTTGCAACAGTTCAATTATTTCCAGCAGCTTATTTGCGGGGGCAATTCCCTTGACTCCCGGACAGCTCTCAGTAAAAGAGTTTACTCCGCAAAGGGCAGGTAAATTCCGGTTTTCCTGCCAAATGGGAATGATTACAGGTATAATAGAAGTTGTAAATTAAAAAAAATATGAAAGTTACTGAAAAAACAACACTAAAAAAAATATTAAACAAAAAAAACGTGGAGGAGATTTTGGCGAAAAACGGTGTGCCTTGTTTATCGTGCCCAATGGCGCAGTTTGAGATTGATAAATTAGAAATTGGAGAAGTTTGTAAAATGTATGATTTGGATCTGGAAAAAATCTTAAAAGAATTAAACCTGCCTGACGGCAGACGGGTAAAAAATAATGGATAAGAAAATAAAATTACAAATTGGCGGAATGACCTGCGCCTCTTGCGCGGCGGTGATAGAACACGATTTAAAGAAAACAAAAGGAGTTAATTCCGTTAATGTTAATTTTGCCACCGAAAAAGCTTATATAGATATTGATTCTACAAAAATAGATGTTGAAAAAATAAAAAAAGTTATTAACGACTCGGGCTATACGGCATTTGACGATATGCCCAAAATGAATGCGACAGCAGGAGAGCACGACCACCATAAAATGCAAAAAGAGGCGGAAATCAAAGGATTAAAAAACCGCTTTTTGTTTTCGCTAATTTTGGGATTGCCGGTAATTTATATGATTATGGGTAAAATGATAGGCCTCCCAATGCCTTCTTTTTTTGAGAAATACGGAATAGCAATTCAGGCGGTTTTGGCAACCGCTGTTATCGGGGTTTGTTTTAATATCTGGCAGTCGGGGGCAAAAAAAATTATAAAAATGGGTCCGAACATGGACACGTTAATTTTGATTGGAACAGCAACGGCTTATTTTTATAGCTTGGTAAACGCAGCACTTTTATTTTTAGGCAAAGAGATATCAATGGAGTCGTTTTATTTTGAGGCGTCAATATTTATCCTTGTCTTTATATCTCTGGGAAAATATTTAGAAGCAATCACCAAGGGTAAAACCTCAGAAGCAATAAAAAAGCTTATGGGGTTGCAGCCCAAAACAGCAATTGTTATAAGAGACGAAAAAGAATTGGTTGTTGCTATTTCGGAGGTTGTTGAGGGAGACATTGTTTTGGTGAAGCCCGGAGAAAAAATTCCTGTTGATGGAATTGTTGTTGACGGATATTCGGGCGTGGACGAAAAAGCCATTACGGGGGAATCAATTCCCGTTGAAAAGAAAAAAGGAGACGAAGTGATTGGAGCCACAATAAATAAAACAAGTGTTTTAAAATTTAAGGCTACAAGGGTTGGAAAAAACACAATGCTTTCGCAAATTATTAAAATTGTCGAAGATGCAATGGGCTCGAAGGCGCCAATACAGCTTTTAGCAGACAAGGTTTCGTTTTATTTTGTGCCCGTTGTATTGGTTATAGCTTTGCTGTCTGCTGTGTTTTGGCTTTTGGCGGGATATTCCTTTGCGTTTGCTCTAACAATTTTTGTGGCAGTTTTGATTATTGCTTGCCCTTGCGCTCTTGGGTTAGCCACGCCCACGGCAGTTATGATGGGCACAGGATTGGCTGCGCAAAAAGGCATTTTGATAAAATCCAGCAAGGCTTTAGAAACAGCAAAAAATATAAATATGGTTGTGTTTGATAAAACAGGGACGCTCACAAAAGGAGAACCCGTCGTAACCGACATTGCGCCAATTACGGACGAAAATATGATTTTACAAATTGCGGCTTCTGTTGAAAAAAATTCCGAGCACCCTTTGGCCGAAGCAATTGTTAAAAAGGCAAAAGAGGGAAATCTTGCTTTGAGCAAGGTCGAAGGATTTCTGGCAATTCCTGGCAAAGGGGTTGAGGCAAGTTTGGACCAAAAAAAAATTCTGTTGGGCACTAGGTCTTTGATGAAAGACAATAATATTTCTGTTGATTTGATTGAAGATAAGATGATAACCTTTGAGGACCAAGGAAAAACAGCAATGATTCTGGCCATTGATAAAAAAGTTATCGGAATTATTGTGGTTGCGGACGTTTTGAAAGAAAATTCAAAAGAAGCAGTTGATATACTCCACAAAATGGGAAAACAAGTTGCTATGATAACAGGAGACAATAGAAGGGTGGGGCTGGCAATTGCAAAACAAGTTGGAATTGACAGAGTTTTGGCAGAAGTTTTGCCCCAGGGAAAATCAGACGAAATCAAAAAATTGCAGTCAGAAGGCAAAGTTGTGGCAATGGTTGGTGACGGCATTAATGACGCCCCTGCGCTGGCCCAGGCAAACCTGGGGATTGCTTTGGGGTCAGGGACAGACGTTGCAATGGAAACAGGAGAAATTGTTTTGATAAAAGATGATTTAAGGGATGTTGTGAGTTCTATAGATTTAAGCAGATACACATTGAAAAAAATAAAAATCGGGCTTTTTTGGGCGTTTTTTTATAATATAGTTGGAATTCCTGTGGCTGCCGGAGTTTTATTCCCCTCGACAGGCTGGCTTTTAAACCCTTCAATTGCTGCAGCGGCAATGGCGTTTTCATCTGTAAGCGTTGTTTTAAATGCTCTTTCGATGAAGTTTTACAAATAAAAAAGCCGCAACTTGTGTTGCGGTAAAATAATTCATCGTCGACAAACTGCGGGTTGTATTCATGCTTCCTCGACAAACTGCGGGTTGTATTCATGCTTCCACTACTTCTTTGTAGTATCTGCGCACCATGCGGTATGCGTCTTCGGGCGAATCATCGTAATAATTATGCAATACGTCTTGAGCGACAAAACCATTAGTGCGAAAGAATAGCTGAGCCGCCAGATTTCTTTCTCTGACCTCGGTCACTATCCGATTTCGCTTTCGCCATGGAAGACTGGCATATAGCTCAGTAATTATTTGACTGCCCACGCCCTTGCGTCGGAAATTAGGGGCCACGGCAAGGTTTATTACGTGAGAAAAATCGCTATACAGCCCATAAATAACAAAACCCACAACCCGATCCTCGCTGAGAACAACCCGGCCGACATCCCTGCGCGTGCGAAGACAGCAGAGAAAGTCATTTTCTGGCCAAGAGAATTCAAAGCTTTCATTTTCTATTGCGATAACCTCGGGCAAGTGTTTTCGAACCAACCAGGTCGTCGCAATGCGAAGCCCAGACCTTAAGGTAGCTGATGCCATAAAACCCTCCTTGATTGGAAAAGACCCAATTTGTATTTTAACCCCGTAATACCATTAGTCAAGCTTGATTGTATAAAAATTTTATGATTAAATTAAAATATGGATAAAGCTATTATATTTACAATTATAGGAGTGGTCGTGTTAGGGCTTTTATTTTTTGGCGCGCAAAACGGATTTTTGACAAAAATTTTTTCCGGATCACCAATTGCAGAAGTTGTTATGCCCGAAGGGATTATTTTGTTTTACGGCGAAGGGTGCCCTCATTGTAAAGTTGTAGACGATTTTATAACAGAAAACAAAATAGAAGATAAAGTTAAGTTTTCAAGATTAGAAGTTTGGTATAACAGGAATAATCAACTGATTTTGGAGAAAGCGGCGGAGACATGTGGAATAAAGGGAGACACTGTGGGAGTGCCATTTTTATATGACGGAGCAGGTAAGTGTATAATCGGCGACGTTGATGCAATTAATTTTTTTAAAAATGAAGCAGGCATACAATAAATTAGCAATTTTAAGCTCTGTTGTGTTTGGGTTTTTATGGGCAGGCGTGGCAAAAGCTGTTTGCCCTGTTTGCGTGGTTGCTGTTGGGGCCGGACTTGGCCTTTCAAGATGGCTTGGAGTAGATGATATTATTTCGGGGATGTGGATTGGCGCGTTGCTGGTTTCTATAACTGTTTGGACGCACGAATGGATTGTTAAAAAAGGGTGGGGATTTAAATTTAGCTTATACGTAATCGGGGCAATATATTATGCCCTCACAATTGTGCCACTTTATTTTTATGATGTTGTCGGCCATCCATTAAATAATATTTTTGGAATTGATAAATTTATTTTAGGCGTTATTTTGGGCACAACATTTTTTATTGCCGCAGTTTTATTGCATAATTTTTTAAAAACAAAAAATAACGGCAAGTCATTTTTTCCTTACCAAAAAGTAGTTGTTCCGGTTTTGACATTAATAATAATTAGTTTAATTCTATGGATGATAATTTAAAAATTGACGAGTTTATCAAAAAAGTAAACGAAAGCAAAGATAACCAGCTTGATTTGTCTTCAGACGAGGATTTGTCCATTGCCATAATGAATTTAATTTCCATTGAGGAGCATTTCTTTTTTACCGCAAACAAAACCGGCAAGCCCGAATATTTTGATTTATTAAATACGGCACGCGAGATGAGAAAAGATTTGCTAAAAAAAATTGTTAAGGATTCGGAAGGGGAAATATGGTGCATTTCAAAACATCTGTTGGCCGCTTCAATGAGGCTTATGGAGGTTGGCACAAAAGCGCAAGGGCAAGGCAAAAAAGAAGAAGCACAAGACTTTTTTAAAAAATCTTATCAGCTTTACTCGCTTTTTTGGGGGCTTAATTTAAAATTGATAAATATGGGTGAAGTTAAAAAAATTGAGGACAATCAAATAGACAAAAAAGACGATGATAAAAAGGGGCTACTCGATAAATTGGGCAGTATAGTAAAGCATGCGATTGATTGCTGCAAAGAATAATAAGATATGAAGCGACAGTATATTTTTCTCTCTGTTCTCTTTCTCTTGGCATTAAATATCTTTTGCTGGAGGGAGGTTTTTGCGTTGAGTGAAGAAAAAATGCTAGAGGTGGATTTTTTGGATGTGGGACAGGGGGATTCTATTTTTATTAAAACTCCAGAAGGCCACCAGATTATAATTGACGGAGGCCCAAATTCAATTTTGTTACAGAAACTGGCGGAAAGAATGCCTTTTTGGGATAAAACAATTGATTTGGTGATTTTAACTCATCCTGAAAAAGACCACATGACCGGATTACTGGATGTTCTGCAAAATTACAAAGTGGATTATTTTTTATGGACAGGAGTTATAAAAAATAGTGCGGAAAACAAAAAATTAGCCGCGCTTCTAGAGGAGGCGCAAAAGCCGAAAAGAAATTTTTTGGCGTCGCTGGACGGAAAAAGCAAATCAACAAAAATTTTGATTGCAAAGGCGGGAGAAAAAATAATGGCGGGGGAGGTTTTAATTGATATTTTATTTCCTCATGAAAATCTAAATAACCAGGAGCCCAAAAACACAAATGACACAAGCGTGGTCTCGCAATTAATTTTTGGCAATAATGAGTTTCTTTTTACGGGCGACATAAGCAGTTCTGCAGAAAAAAAACTTGTTAATGGGGGCGCTGATTTGTCAGCAAGCGTTTTAAAAGTGGCGCATCACGGGTCAAAATATTCAACCTCAGACATTTTTTTAGAAACCGTGAAGCCCGGCATCGCGGTGATATCTGTGGGAAAGAACAGCTACGGGCATCCTACACAAGAAACATTGAAAAGATTGGAAGAATTTGGTATAAAGATTTTAAGAACAGACACTAATGGCGACGTAAATATGGTGTCTGATGGAAAAAATATAATATTAAAGTAAAAATTTTAAGATGAAAGATTTAGATTTTCCGCTTTTTAAGACAAAATCAGAGATTTACAAGAAGTTTGACCTAACCGACGTTAATTCCCGCCAGGAGTATTTTGAATACAAAGCCAGGCCGGAAATAAAAAAATTAAGGGAGTATTTAAAAAATAACACTTTTGTAGCTTATTTGATGGGGAAAAAATCCTCGGGCAAGGGAACTTATGCCAAAATGCTGGCTGAAGTTGTTGATAAGGACAGGATTGCGCATTTTTCAATTGGAGACATGATAAGGTCTTTTGACGAAGTTTTAAAAGATGAAAACCAGAAAAAAGAATTGACTGAATTTTTGCAGAAAAATTATAGGGGATTTCATTCGTTGGATAAAATTATTGAGTCAATGGAGGGCAGGTCAACAAAAGTTCTTTTGCCTTCGGAACTGATTTTGGCTTTGGCAAAAAGGGAAATTGCAAAGCTTGGTAAAAAGGCCATTTTTATTGATGGGTTTCCTCGCGATATTGACCAGGTTTCCTATGCTTTATTTTTTAGAGATTTAATAAATTACAGAGATGATCCGGATGTTTTTATTTTAATAGATGTGCCGACAACCGTTATTGATGAAAGGGTAAAATTCAGAGTTATATGCCCGCTGTGCAATGCCTCGCGCAATACAAAGTTGCTCGCAACTAAAAAAATTGAGTATGAAAATAATAAGTTTTATTTGATTTGTGACAATGCCGGATGTCCTGGCGCCAGAATGGTTACAAAAGAGGGCGACGAACAGGGAATTGAGCCCATAAGAGCTCGTTTGGAAAAAGACGAAATGCTTATTAAAGAAGCTTACAAATTGCAGGGAGTTCCGAAAGTTTTGTTGAGAAATTCAATTCCCGTTGATAAAACAAAAGAAGTTACAGATGACTACGAAATCACGCCAGGATACAATTACACCTTTAACGAAGCGGAAAATAAAGTTGAGGTGCAGGAAAGCCCTTGGGAAGTAAAAGACGACGAGGGTACGCTGTCCAACAGCTTAATGCCACCTCCTGTGGTTGTTTCCTTAATAAAACAGCTTGTCAAAGCATTGGGAATTTAGGCACTTGACTTGTAAATTTATATGCGGTAATATAGAGGTGTAATGGCCTCCGGGCCATTTTAAAAACCGAGCAATATATAAAAAATATGACAATATCACAAAAAGTTAATATATTTTTTAAAGAGGTTTGGGTGGAAATGAGGCGGGTAAGTTGGCTTTCCCAAAAAGATATTATAAGATATACCCTTATTGTTTTGGCGGTGACTATTTTGGTTGCGGCATTTTTGGGCGGGCTGGACTACATTTTTACAACAATAATTAAGAGCTTTATTATAAGATAATGGCAAAACAGCAAATAGAACAAGACAGGAATTGGTACGTTATTCATACTTATTCGGGTTATGAAGACGCGGTTGCAAAAAATCTTAAACAAAGGATTGAATCTTTGGGCATGGAAGACAAAATTTTTAATGTAATTGTTCCAAAAGAAAAAAAGATTAAAATAAAAAACGGAAAAAGAAAAACAGTTGAGGAAAAAATTTATCCTGGTTATGTGCTTGTGGAAATGAATGTTACCGATGAGTCTTGGTATGTTGTCAGAAACACGCCAAGAGTTACGGGATTTTTGGGGGCGGGAACAACCCCAATTCCGGTTTCAAAATCGGACATGGATGACTTAATGAAAAGAATGGAAATGGGCGAGCCGGAATTTACAATTGATTTTGAAATTGGTTCTACGGTTAAAATTACAGACGGGCCGTTTAAGGGCTTTGAAGGAAAAGTTTCAGAGCTTGATAAAGAAAGAGGAAAAATTAAAGTGCTGGTTAATATGTTTGGCAGAGACACTCCAGTTGAATTGGATTCATTACAAATTAAAAAAATAGGAGAATAAATATATGGCAAAAGAAATAAAAGCTGTAGTCAAGGTGCAAATACAGGCAGGCAAAGCAACCCCGGCGCCTCCAATCGGACCGGCGCTGGCTCCTCACGGATTAAACATTGCAGAGTTCTGTCAAAAGTTTAACGCCGCAACACAGGCAATGGCGGGCTACAAAATTCCCGCCGAGGTTACAATTTACAAAGACAGGTCTTTTGTTTTTAAACTAAAAACACCTTTGGCTGCGGAGTTAATTTGCAAGGCAATTGGAATTGAAAAGGGTTCTGGAACTCCAAACAAAGTAAAAGTTGGGAAAATCACAAAAGCCCAATTGGCTGAAATTGCAAAAACAAAAATGCCCGATTTAAACACCACAGACATTGAGCAGGCAATAAAAATCATTGCCGGCACGGCAAAAAACATGGGGGTGGACGTGGTCGGATAATACACAATAAATTTAGTAAAAAGCAAGTGGTTTTTCCACTTGCTTTTTATTTGGCGCGGGTGGTAAAATGGGACTACACAAAAATATTATTAAAACAAAAATAAGTTATGATTTTATCTGACACGGATATCAAAAAAAGTATTTCTCAGGGAACGATTAAAATTAATCCTTCGCCGGATTTTGAGGAGCAGCTCGGGCCGTGCTCTTTAGACTTGCACCTGGGCAATAGTTTTAAAATTTTTAAAGTAAGCCGTTATCCTTTTATTGATTTAAAAAATGGCGTTAATGTTGACGAGATGATGGAAGAGGTTGTGATTAAGGATGGCGGTTCTTTTATTATACAGCCGCATGACTTTGTAATCGCAGTCACAAAAGAAGAAATAACTTTACCATCAAACATTATGGGAAGGTTGGATGGCAGAAGCTCTCTAGCCAGGCTGGGTTTGGTTATACATGTTACGGCAGCCAGATTTGATCCGGGTTGGAGGGGCAGGGCGGTTATGGAGTTGGGAAATTTGGGAACAGTCCCTATTGTTTTATACAGCGGAATGAGGATTTGCGCCATGACTTTTGAAAGCATTTCTTCTTCGTCTGAAGTTCCGTACCTTGAGCAAGCAGACCATAAATATGCTGACCAAAGCGGAGCCACGGCCAGTAAAATATTAGAAGAGCCCGGGTTAAAAGCGGTTCCTATGGTTGGCGCTAAAATACCGTCAGCAAATAAAAATCACCCGGAATATCAATATTTAAATTTACTGCAAGAGCTAATTGACAAAGGTCACGAGCAGGTTGATGCCGGCACCGGCGTTAAAACATACAGCCTTTTCGGAAAACAATTTAGGTTTGACCTTTCACAGGGATTTCCCTTGTTAACAACCAAAAAAGTTTTTTGGAAAGGGGTTGTGCAAGAGCTTTATTGGTTTATGAGCGGACAAAAAAATATTAAGTATCTTGTAGATAATAATGTTCACATTTGGGATGACTATCCTTACCGAATTTACCGCGAAAAAATAACAAAAGGCCTTGAGAAAGAAATGACCAAAGAAGAATTTATAGAAAAAATTGCAACAGATAAAGACTTTGCGGAACTTCATGGAAATTTGCCGCACGTTTATGGAGATATGTGGAGGCACTGGCCCACAAAAACCGACAGGACAATTGATCAGTTGCAATGGCTTATAAGTAATATTCGAAATGATAAAAGCACGCATAGCGCAATAGTTAATTCCTGGAATCCGGAATATCTTTACGAAATGGCCGCTCCCGGCGAAGCCTGCCGTTTTCCGATTTGCCACAATATGTTTCAAATAAATGCTAATGGCGGGCGGCTTTCTTTGCAGCTTTATCAGCGATCATGCGATGTATTTTTGGGAGTGCCATTCAATATTGCCAGTTATGCTTTGTTAACAATTATTTTGGCAAAAATAACCGGAAACGAACCCGGCGAATTTATCCATACTTTTGGAGACATCCATTACTATGAAAATCACTTGGATGCCGTAAAGGAACAGTTGCTTCGCGAGCCGTTGCCCTTCCCGACAGTTAAAATAGATCAAAATTTGAGAGAAATAGACGACTTTAAGCCGGAAAGTGTGGAACTTATTGGATATGAGTCGCATCCGCCAATTAAAGCATCTCTTTCGCCGGTGGGTGGCATAGTCACCAAAGATTGGAAAGAATTCGTACAAAACAGTAAAAAAAATTAAAAATAAAAAATATGTTTTTAGGAGCAAAACAATTATTACAATTAGTAAAAGACAAAAAATTAATGGAGGGCCTTTGCGAGCGCGAATTAACTTCTCCGGAGGGTGCGGGCTTTGACATAAGAATAGGGGAGATATATAAAATTTCAGGCAAGGGCTTTATGGGCGTTACAGAAAGAGAAACTCCAAAAATGGAGCTCGTCGCAAAATACGAAGAAGGAAAAAGCACAAAAATAACATTAGAACCCAAAGTTTATTATTTAATGAAGACGATAGAAAAGGTAAACATGCCAGAAGACCTTTTGGCAATTTCTACGCCAAGGTCAACCTTATTCCGTTCGGGAGTTTATATTTTTGGCGGGCAAGTGCCTCCGGGATATTGCGGAGAGTTATCAATGGGCATATACAATTTTAGGGACGAGCCTTTTGAGCTGGAAATGGGAGCAAGAGTATTGCATATTATGTTTTCTGAAGTGGCCGGAGAATCAAATCTTTACAGAGGCCAATGGCAGGGGGGCAGAGTAACAACCGAGCAAAAAGAAAAGCAGATTTAATTTCTAAAAAACAGCTTGAAACTCAGGCTGTTTTTTAGTATATTAAAGCAATATAAAAGTATGATATCAATAATTGTGGCGTGTGCAGAAAACCGCGTAATAGGAAATAAAAATACTTTGCCATGGCATTTGCCTGCTGATTTTAAATATTTTAAAGAAACAACATTGGGCAAAACAATTGTAATGGGATTAAATACTTTCAAATCTATTGGAGCCAAGCCGTTGCCGGGAAGAAAAAACGTAGTTCTAAACAACGACCCAAATTACGTTCCGCCCGAAGGCTGTTTTTTGGCAAAATCAATTGAAGAAGTTGTTGAAATGGGCAAAAAGGAGCCGGAAGTAATGATTTGCGGAGGAGCTTCGGTGTATAAACAATTTTTGCCTTTGGCTCAAAGATTGTATTTAACTTATGTTAAGGCGAGTCCGGAGGGCGACACATATTTTCCAGAAGTTAATACGGAAGAATGGAAAGAGACAAAAAGGGAAGATCATAAAGCCGATGATAAAAACAAATATGATTATTCATTTGTAATATTAGAGAGAAAATAAACATGGCATATAAACCAACCATCGGTTTAGAAATACACGCAGAGCTGAAAACAAATTCAAAAATGTTTTGCGGATGTAAAAACGATCCTGACGAAAAACGGCCGAATTATAATATTTGTCCGGTATGCACGGCGCAACCCGGGGCGCTTCCTGTTGCAAATGAAGACGCGATAAAAAAAGTTATCAAAACGGGACTGGCTTTAAATTGTAAAATTGCTGAGGACTCAAAGTTTGACAGAAAAAATTATTTTTATCCAGATTTGCCAAAAGGTTATCAGATTTCACAGTACGACCAGCCGTTATGCGAAGGCGGATTTTTGGAAATTGACGGGCATAAAATAAGGATAACAAGAATACATTTGGAGGAGGACACTGGCTCCTTAAACCATCCGGAGGGCGCAGATTATTCTCTGGTAAACTTAAACAGGGCAGGAGTACCTTTGATGGAACTTGTGACAGAACCAGATATCACTTCGGGCAAAGAGGCAAGAAAGTTTGGACAAGAGCTTCAGATGATTTTAAAATATCTTGGAGTTTCGGATGCTGATATGGAAAAGGGGCAAATGAGGGTTGAGGTTAATATAAGTATTTCTAAGGGCAAAACTTTGGGCACAAAAGTTGAAATTAAAAATTTAAACTCTTTTCGCGTTGTTGAAAAGGCCGTTGATTTTGAAATAAAAAGACAGGAAGAGGTTTTGGAATCCGGAGAAAAAGTGGTGCAGGAAACGCGGGGATGGCACGACAAAAAAGAAATTACTTTCAGCCAGCGTGAAAAAGAAGAAGCACACGATTACAGGTATTTTCCTGAGCCCGATTTATTGCCAATGCATTTTGACAAAGACTATGTAAAAGAGATAGAATTAAGTATGCCAGAATTGCCGGATAAAAAAAGAGGAAGGTTTAAAAAAGAGTATGGGCTGGATGACGCCTCTGTTGAGTTTTTTGTTGCTAATAAAAATTTAAGTGAATATTTTGAAAAAGTTGTTTCCGAATTTGAGGAGTGGACAGAAGAAAATGATAACCATAAAAAAGCCAGCAAACTGGTTGCCAATTATTTAATTTCAGATATTAAGGGTTTGTTGGGTAATAACGAGTTTAATGAAGCAGAGTTCAAAGTCACGCCGGAGAACTTTGCCGAATTTATAAAAATGCTTTACAAAGATGAAATTTCCAGCAAAGTTGCCAAAATGGTTTTGCTTGATATGTTTAATACGGGAGCCGACCCATCACAAATTGTGGAGGATAATAAACTGGGGCGAATGACAGATGATTCTGAGCTTGAAAAAATTATAAAAGAAGTTATTTCAAAAAATCCAAAAGCTGTGGAGGACTACAAAGCGGGTAAACAAAACGCAATCCAGTTTTTGTCCGGGCAGGTGATGGCCGCAACAAGAGGAACGGCCAAGCCAGAAAAAGTTCAAGAGTTGTTAAAAAAACTTATTTAAAGCAAATAAAGAGCGCTTCGGCAACGCGGGCGCTTTTTGGTTCAGCGGAAAAAGTATTTTACGTAAAGGGATATTATCCCCGCTAGTACAGTTGAGACTATGGGGGTAAGTACACTCGCAACCAGCACTCGTCGTGATTTTGTTCTCGGAATATATAGGGCGGCAAGATAAATGCCCGCCACCGAGAGCATGGCAATCACATCCAGCAGGGCATTGATCAAATCCATTTTACAGCCTCCCTTCCATGAGAACTGCGGGACGAAAGAGCTATAAATATATTACTATTTATTTAAAAATATGTCAATACGCTGC
>Ga0208375_1000348_pt1 | contig 71440 bp, 73 predicted proteins | sample RifOxyD1_FD_184038 | JGI IMG/M metagenome (GOLD analysis project Ga0208375, IMG submission 184038) | Soil microbial communities from Rifle, Colorado - Rifle Oxygen_injection D1 (SPAdes) | ecosystem: Environmental > Terrestrial > Deep subsurface > Rock core/Sediment | place: Rifle, Colorado... | reverse complement strand
GGGTACCAACTTCGGGCACTACTAACTTTGTTGACTTGACGGGCAGTGTGTACAAGAAACGAGAACGTATTCACCGCGGTGATGCTGATCCGCGATTACTATCAACTCCCTTTCATGCAGGCGAATTGCAGCCTGCAATCCAAACTGAGGACAACTTTATAAGGATTAGCTCCGGCTCGCGCCTTGGCATCCCGTTGTATTGCCCATTACGCCATGTGTGTAGCCCAAGATATAAGCGCCATGCTGATTTGACATCATCCCCTCCTTCCTCCTTGGAAAAAACCAAGGCAGTCTGCTATGGATATTTAACATAGCATAGGGGTTGCGTTCGTTACGGCACTTAAGCCGACGCCTCACGACACGAACTGACGACAACCATGCAGCAGCTGTGTAACACTCTCGAAGAAGTCTCTATTTCTAGAGATTTGCAGTTACATGTCAAATCTTGGTAAGGTTCAAGGTTTCGTATCCAATTAAACCACATGGCACGCTGATTGTGCGTTTCCCCGTCAATTCCTTTGAGTTTTAGCCTTGCGGCCGTACTCCCCAGGCGGAACACTTAACGCGTTAGCTTGCGCCACCCCCCATACGGGAGATAGCTAGTGTTCATTGTTTACGGCTAGGACTACAGGGGTCTCTAATCCCTTTCGCTCCCCTAGCTTTCGTTCATCAGCGTCTGGAATGTTCTAGTTGCCTGCCTTCGCTTTTGGTATTCTTCTTGATATCAACGGATTTCACTCCTCCACCAAGAATTCTAGCAACCCCGAACACCCACTAGTCTTTCAGTTTATTCCGCATCTCCCCAGTTGAGCCGGGGGCTTTAACGGAATACTTAAAAAACCGCCTACGATACTCTTTACGCCCAATAAATCCGGACAACGCTTGCGCCCTACGTATTACCGAGGCTTCTGGCACGTAGTTAGCAGGCGCTTTCTAATAGGGTACCATCGTTAGTTTTCCCCTATCACAGTGGTTTACGACCCGAGGGCCTTCATCCCACACGCAGTGTCACTGCATCAGACTTTCGTCCATTGTGCAAAATTCCCAGTTGCTGCCATCCGTAGATGTATGTTCCGTGTCTAAGTAACATTGTGGGGGGCCACGCTCTCACGCCCCCTAGCCGTCATAGCCTTGGTGAGCCATTACCTCACCAACTAGCTGATAGCGAACAGGCTCATCTTTCTGCGACTTGCGTCTTTCTCCTTGCGGACTTATGCGGTATTAATTAGCCTTTCGGCTAGCTATTCCCCACAAAAAGGTAGATTCCTGTCTTTCCTCACCCGTCTGCCACTGATCCATTCTCAGCCTTGCGGCTTCAAACTTCACCGTTCGACTTGCATGCTTAAGGTACACTGCCAGCGTTCGTCCTGAACCAGGATCAAATTCTCAAAAAAAAATTACTTGAGTATATTAAGTCACTCTCACCACTTCTTAAATGACAAATTTAAGTATAAAAATAGAAATAATTGAAATCAGCTCAATTATTTTGCTGCATATTTTTTAAAGGAACTTGAGTATTCTAACAGCCACCAATTAGCTTCGCAAGAGTCATTTTTAACTCCCGCACACAATAGACGTTCAAAAACTCAATCCACTAAAGTAATGGAATACAACTATTCTAGCACAAACCACACCTAAAACAAGCAATATTTGACTTGTTCACTTAGCCATCCCTCAACTTTGTCTCACAGAGCCAACCAAACCGGCAAGTATGACAACCCAGAATCAAGCCCTCAAAAAATCCTATAACAGTTGACTTCCAACCTAGTACATGCTAAAATTCCTCCATAATTGGCTTCAAACAAGGCCAAAATCCCACTTTTCAATTGGAGAAAAGATGACCGACCAAACCAACAAAGTCATACGTGTAGGCGTGATGGGTTTTAGCTCAAAACCTTTCGATCGAGATCTTGCAAATAGATACTTGGAAGATGCATTTGACAAAATCGCAAAAATTTTCCCTGATCGGGAAATCGTAATCGTCTCAGGACTCACATTTATTGGCATTCCTGCACTAGCTTATGCTCACGCCACTATCCGCGGCTGGCAGACCGAAGGCATTGCCTGCAAAAAAGCCCATGACTACCCCAAGTTTCCATGTAACACAGTAATTATTATTGGAGATGAATGGGGCGAAGAATCAGAAGAATTCACTTCTTCTTGTCATGTTTATGTCCGTGTTGGCGGTGGTCCACAAAGCTTCCGCGAGATCGAAGCAGCAAGAAAGCGCAATGTTTCCATCCTCGAATATGACCTCGACCAGTTACCGGCATAGTCCATCAAGACCCGGCGCTTTGCGCGGGGTCTTTTTTTTGTACACTCACAATCCGCACTTTGTGGATAAGCCACAAAAATGGCGGGCCTTACGGCTCGCCAAAACAAAATTTACTCTGAGTCTCTCATGTGTCCCGTCCCTGATTTATTCACCCAATAATTGGCGAATGAAGCGCTAGCCAAAAAACCAACAAAGAAAACAAGCCAACATACCCAGCTTGCAGCCTCCGCCTTGACAGGGATAACTGCACATAGACCCCCAACAACAATCCCAAAAAAAACAAGGGGAAGAAAAGCACCCCAGTCAATCTTTTTACGGCCACTGTTCATAACGCTATCTCCTTTTAATCTTGCGAATATCCTATATCATACCACACTAGCCTCAAAAAGTCAAAATTGGTACTTTTGTTCGCCACACTACGGGTTAGTTCTAGGCACATACCAATAATAAATGGTTGTAACCAATATCCCAAAGTTCAAAACTGGAAAAGCGACAAGTAGAGCAAATTTGATATCCTCCCACCAATTTTTACCCTCCTCCACGTTCCAATCTCTACAGTCAACAAAAATCCAGTTACAAACAGTTGTAACCAGATAAAGCACTGCAAGAGCCCCATAAATCAAAACAAAAACCAAGTTCAAAGCAAGCCAGTTCATTATTACCTCTCTTTTCTAATTTGAGAATTTCAATTTACACCCCATATTCTATCAAACAATCACCCCACCACCCAAGCACTCTCCAGCCCCAGAGTAAAACACAGCACTCTGTCCACTCGCCACCCCAAACACCTCTTTCTCAGTTTCTACAGATATATGATTATTTTGCTTGTCCCGCGTAGCTTTGGCGAAGTAGGAAGTTTTTGATTTTTCGAGTTTTTGAATTTTTAGTATCTCCCCTCCATGTCTAATCCTCACAAATAACTCACTATCCTCTGTCAACTTTTGCAAAATCACAGAAGTTCCGTCTTTGCTATGGTTGATTAGGCTTATATTTTCTATACTTATTTTGTTACTCATAACCTCAGTTTTGTCTCCCACTATCAATCTATTAGCAAAAGCATCTTTATCCACCACATAATATATTTTTGTTATATCTCCGTCTTGAGTTCTTGATGTCTGGAGTTTTTGGGCACTTGGATCCATTGTCCACCCCCCTCGCTCGCCAATAGTATAAAAAGCCACCCCTCTGTGTTTCCCAATCACATTTCCACTCGTATCCATCACTTCACCAGGTTTTTCCAAAAGCCTTCTTTTTAAAAACTCACTCACTTCCACATTCCCCACAAAACAAATCCCTTGGCTATCTTTCTTATTTGCCACGCTCAATCCAGCTTTTTTTGCCACTTCTCTCACTTCACTCTTCAACAAGTCCCCCAAAGGAAAAATTACATGTTTAAATTCCTTCTCGGTTAATTTCCACAAAAAATATGTCTGATCCTTATGCTTATCATTCGGTATATATAGTTTCACCTGATCGAGCAAATCGCGCGCAGATACCCCCTCTGAGCCGGCGAAAGTGGGATCATGCGAGCACGACTTTTGCTGATCAGGTGAAACTAATCGGGCGTAATGCCCAGTTGCAATATAGTCAAATCCATTTTCCAAAGCCCAATCCAAAAATAAACCAAACTTTATTTCACTGTTACATAGAACGTCTGGGTTTGGTGTCCTTCCGGCTTCATATTCGTCGTAAAAATACTTTATAACACGATCATTATATTCTTCCGAAAAATCCAGTTCCTTAAAAGGAATCCCGATTTCCAGTGCAGCTTTTAGAGCACTTGTCCTGTCTTCGTCAGCCCTACAGCCATTCTTCTTTATCCACTCTTCTCTCGTCACTCCATCCTTTTCTATTTCACTTTTTGGTGGCCAACAATAAAGATGAACCCCAACCACCTCAAAACCCTTTCTTTTTAAGAGAAGAGCTGAAACGGCACTATCCACACCTCCAGAAAGCCCAACAGCCACTTTTTTCATAAATTAGTCTTCAAAATACTCAGTTATATTTTTCATTATTGCCACAGTATCTTCATAGCTATATTCAACACCAGTTCCATCCTCAAAGACAAAACCACCGTCAGCTTCACATACAACCAACCTTTCGTTTATTCTAAGTGGGAACCTTGGCAACTCTTCATTTTCCTCTGGTTCCTCCTCTGGCTGATTCCTCAACCAAGTTTCTGCACTATCAGCGCTCTCTCCCTCACTCCAACAACGCAAAGCCACCAAAAATGTTTCCGGGGCGGCAAAACCAGAAAACACCCTTACCCTGTCATCAGTACCCAAGGAAACTTTTACTTCTCCAGTTTCCATATCGTCAGGGTCGCCCATCATATCTAAAACAGTCATCGAAAAAATCTCACTTTTTACTGGTACAAACAGTTTTTCGTTTTCCATATGTCCCATATTTTATCACTAAGGCAATAGCTAAGACACCAATCTTTGTGCCACATTTACTCCCAGCTTACTTCTCTCAAACCATTTAAATTGTGCTGTCCTGTTTACCTCAAATATTCTCCATTGCTGAGTTGTCTCATCCCAAGCAACATCTAACCCTGCAAAGTCAGCCCTGAGGACTCTCATAGCCTCTCTGCAAACTTTGTCTAGTTCTGCCATCTGGCTTTTACTAAACTTTGGCTTAATGTTTTGAGTTTCCTCAATTATCTCTACAGTTTTAAACTTGTCTTTCTGCCTGTGTTTCATTTTCCCCAAAATCTCTCCATTAAGTACCAAAACTCTATACCATCTCCTTACGGTAAGCACTGGCTGTATCAGAACATCTCCCTCGCTATATTTTTGAGAAAGTTTTGCTAATCGCTCAATACTCTCTGCAAGCTTTACATTTTTGCCATGAGAACCAAACCGCGCCTTTACCATCACAGGTACAAATTCTTTTTTTCGTTTACTAAGTATCTCCAAGTATCGTCTCCATCCTCGAACACCATTAAAAGAAGCAAAGGGGATTACCGGAAGCCCAGCCTGAGCCAAAAGAACTCCCTGTTCCAACTTTCCCATAAGTGGAAAAAGTTTAAAACTCTCCCCGTTTATTACCTTTGGTTTATTTTCAGTTAGGTTATCAATATATTCCAAAATTACCGACTTCACCCCCAACATGCTTGCTGCCCCACGCTTCGTAGCAGCCCTAGGTATTACCAAGTCATACTCATAAATTTTCTTTCCGGTTCCAAGGTCAATTACAGGTTTGCCGATACTACTCACCCCAAGGCGCACATGCTCATAGTTAACCCTATCTACTTCAAAGCCAAACTTCACAGCCTCCTCCTCAAGGCGTTTAGGCTCATATTCCCCCCTAAATCTGGTTAAAATTAAAATCTTTTTCATATCGAAATAGAGAATTTTTTAAATAAATCTCGATGAACTTGTCTAAAAGTAAAAATATCGCGCAAAGTCAAAAAGCTGGTTCCGCCATAGGCGGATTTTTGACTGCAAGCAAGAACGGATTTTGCGCAGGCAAAATAGCGTTCGGTTTTTACGATAGATAAGTTCAGAAGAGATGCTAAAAAATTCATTTTGAAAACTTTTCTTTACAATACTCCAAAATTGCTCTAGCGGCATTTATTTTCGTCCTCTTCTCAAAAACCTTAAACTGTGGTGCCTCATTTACCTCTACTATATAGACCTTACCAGTCTCAATATCTCGAATAATATCAGTACCTGCCACCTCGACCCCCAGCACTTTAGCAGCCTTCTCTGCAATTCCAATTACATCTATAGGTAATTCCTTGACAGCTACAGAACTTCCTTGGCTTTTATTCAAAATAAGCTTCTCTTCTTTCACCTGCCTCTTAAACCCACCAATACATTTATAGCCTACCGTCATCACTCGAAAGTCACCGTCATTTCTAATATATTCTTGTATCAAAAACCCTCTCAAGGGAACTTGTCTATCACCCTTCTCCTTTGCTTTTTCTCGTCTTCCTTCCAATACATGAACTAGCTTTTCAATATCCTCCATCTCACGAATCCAAAAAGTTCCCATTCCATGCCTGCCACCTTGCGACAGTTTTACAATTGCCGGAAAGTTCCACTTAGTCAGTTCAATTTTTAAGTCCTTAATTGTCTCCACATAGGCAGATTTTGGATAATTAACTCCCGCCTCAAGTAACTGCCAAGTCATAACAGATTTAAATCGACGCAGTGGTCCCTCTGTCATCAAATACTCATCTACAACTGGAATCTTGTGCTTTCTGGCATAAAACTGCAGCAACTTACTCCACTCCAGCTCAGACCCAACCGAGCGAAAGTACCAACCATCAAAACTAGCCATGTCCATTTCACCAAACATTATTTTTCCATCTACAAGCTTTAACTTCCTATATTTAATAGGCACCAACTCAATCCCCATATCCACTGCCTCCTCCAAAAACCTAGCTTCACTCTCGTCAAATGTAATTCTGTGTAAGTAGGCTATTTTCATTTTTTTCTTTTTATTTTTATTAATCCAGGGTCAACCACAAAATCCGTCAAATCTCGCCTCCCAATCAACAACTGCCTACGCAAACTCTTCCTGTCAGTCACACTTGCCCTGCTCTTTATTATCTTTCCTTTAAGGCGAATCACAATACCTATAATAACCCTCACCTCAACCCCCAAAGAATTCTTTACTCTCTTCTTCCACAAAGTATTTTCCTCAGTCAGAAGCCCAAGATCCAATGCCAGCTGTCTATCTATTGATGTGCTCCTGGCCCCTGTATCAATTTTTGCTGCCATCTCAATCCACTTCTTCTTAGTATTTTTTACTTTAACTGTCTCAAATATTCCCACCACTGGCTTCTCTTCACCTGTAAACTTCACCCTGCTCGCAAATTTACTGGCAAACAACGCCTTGCCAATTTTTACTCCCTTTTCTGCTGACTCAACCTCCAAACCCTCTACTCTCTCCAACCTTCTCCTAAGTCCAGCCATATTGGCAATCTGAATCGATAGTCCAGGTTGATCATTAAGCTCCAAAACCACCGGACCCTTCTCCTCATCAATTAACATATCAACAGACATATACGGCAATTTAGCCACCATCTGGGTATTAACCGCCATCAGCAATATTTTGTTCCAATCAGGGATCGAGATTCCATTAACTTTTTTGTTTGTTTCTGGAAAATACTTAACCAAGTTATTTTTGTAAACACCATAAGTTGTAATTCCTGTGGCCATATCAATTCCAAGACCTATTGCACCTTGGTGTAAGTTCGCCTTACCAGCACTCTCTTCTGTTGGCAAGCGAAGCATTGCCATAACTGGTACCTGATTGAAGACAATAACTCGTACATCAGGAGCTCCGCCAACGGCCATTTTTTTAAACTTAGGATGTATTTTAATTCTTTCCTCAATCATTGCTTTGTCGGGCAAATTGTTGTGAGAAAACTTTCCCTCAACCACATCTTGTGCATGAATGGACAAATCATCAATACCAATCTTTTTCCCATCTACAGTCCAAAAGTACCCCGACTCCTTTGCAGGTTTTTTTACTAACATTATTCCTTGTCCCCCAAATCCCTGCACCGGCTTTACTGCAAATCCATCTTTCAACTTATTCCATTTAAATGCTCTTACATTGGCCACGCTACTGAGAGTCCCCAACAACTTAGGATGTGGCACTTTCATTTTCTTTAGCATCTTCTTGGTCAAAAGTTTATCATCGGCTCTTTTTCTGGCAGACTTCTTGTTCAAAATCAGATAGTCTGCTGAACGGGCATTCAAACCCAAAACTTCGTTAAATCTCATTATTAGCGACTAATTATTTTTCTAAATCTCCATACCTCAAGCAGTCTCAAACCCTTATACCTACCAATTAACAGGTTTATTACTAAAACCAAAATCAACCAAATCTCCGGGTTCAAAAGCGCCACAGATTGGATAAAATGCGAACTCATTATCTTATAACTTACAAATGCCAGGGCTACTGTCTCAAGTAACATAGTGAGCGAAGAGTTAAAGCTTCTGGTTATCTGAGCCTCTATAAAAGTCTCTGCTACACTCATAAATAAAATAATTGGAAAGATACCAACACTCAAAAAGTTTCTAAGGCTTCCGAAACCACTAACAAGCATTAATCCCAAAACAGCTACTGATACCATCCACAACAATATGGCCAACTTTGGCAAGTAAGGAATACGTACCTTTTTAATTACCGATTTACTAAGAATTGCCACTCCAACCACAAACACAAGCATGGCGATACCCACAAGTCCTCCTGTAGATAAAAAAGCAATAGCCAAAAGAGATGGTGTTATCATCCCAAAACCATTAAGTCCAATTACTTGACGAGAAAAAGCAACCAACGAGGCCACCAAAGGAAACAAAAAAAGCAAAACCATTGTGTTTACAGAAACACCAAGCTCCACAGCCGATCGAATAGCAACTTTTAACAAGTTAAAGGGTAAAACAGCTCCTACTTCCTGAGTGTTAAGGATAGTTGTCATTCTATCAACTCTCACCTTAGGCACAGTCAAATCTAAAACTTGTTCAACAACTCCACTACTCGTGGCCAAAGAAGGCTCTTCGGCTCTAATTTCACTCCCAAAAAACAATCCCGACACAATCAAAATAACAAAAGAAATAAACCAATTTTTCATGAGCGTATTCTACGCTATCACAATATATAAAACCATACCCAAGTAAACTTAACCTTGGATATGGTTCTTAAACGTAAAACTCAAATTATTTTGCAGGAGCAAACATCGCGTCGTGCATCTCCCAGAACTTTCCCTGATCACCAGCACACAATGCTCCTTCAGCCGCTTTAGCAGCCAATGGATGGAAAGGTAGTGGATAGCTTCTGTATTCCAAACTAATTTTACCTTCATACTTCTTCATCAATGCTTCCACAGTAGGAAAAGCTCTCTCACAAAATGGACACTCAAAATCTGTAAACTCCATTATCTTAATCTTGGCATTGCTAACGCCTTTAACGGGACCAACACCGTATTTAACTTTTTTACGCACTCCATCCTCTCCAAGCTTCTTTGCTTCAGCATCTCCCGTACCATTCTTAAGCTCCGCTTCAATAATCGTCTCAAAGGTAGATTGAGGCTGTGCCCCAACCAGCATGACACCGTTTATAAAAAACGAAGGAGTTCCACTAACGCCCAAATCTTGTCCTTCTTTCATTTCATTTGATACTCGAGAGGCATAAGTTCCACCGTCCAAACAAGAATCAAACTTACCAGAGTCCAACCCTAAACTTTTTGCAAGTTCTTTCATTGCAGACACAGAAATTGGTCTTTGTGGCTCCTGCTGTGCAGTGCCAGGTTCAGCTGCTACTGGGACTTGAGTTTTACCTTTTTTAAGGTTAGACACTTCCAGGGACAACCTCCCCAAAAAGAAAGATGCCACAACTAACAATACAACCAATAAGGGGCTGTAAATAGAAGTGAGGTCTCTTCTTACTGGTGGTTGATAATCTACCGCAAAATCAGCGCGGTCAGTGTTTTTAGATACTTTTTTAACTTTAACCATAAAAAAATCATAACAGACTCTTGACACTTTAGCTATAAGTCCAAAACAAAACCACAAAATACACCCCCATTACTGAGAGTGATTATAAAACTTATTTTTCTAAAACAAAGTTAGACACCAAATCGCCTTTTTCCAAGATCAAAAAGACAACATTTTCAGAACAGTGTAAATCATAGTTTAACATCTAAACCAAACTCAGTTGTAGTGTACTCAGAAATAGGACAAGCACTCAAAAAGCAACTTTCGCGCCTATTTCACCACAAAATATCTACTTTCTTTTCAAAATTAACTCAGCCAACAATTGTTGTATTCGATGTCATACTAGACAACACCACCCAAAATTCGTCTCTTTTACAAACCTCCAAAACATAACTATCACTAAAAACCAAAGCAACAGTCTCCTCATTTAACTCCTCCACTTTTTTCAAATTAGTACCCACCAAACTGTTAAGACCTTCATCTATTTCCTCATAGGTAGATTTAAAGTTATGCAAAATTCTCTCTCTCGCTTTTTTCAAAACCCAGTCACCCTCAACCATTAGGTTGTACCCATCAAATTCTACAAAAATTACCGACCCTCCACCCCTCCACACTTTAAAAACTTTTTTTCCTATTATTTCGTTTAGTTTTTCTTTCATAGTCTATCCATTTATTTTCAACACAAAGTTCAAGGTTTTCCCTTTTACATAAATCGTTCTTGTTATCTCACCTTCCATCAAATACTTAACCACATTGGGCTCATTCTTGGCAATCTCGACCACCTCCCCCTCCACTGCCTCAGCTACCACTTTTATTACCGCCCTCATCTTGCCGTTTATTGCCACAGAAATATTCATTTCACTTTCTAACAAGTACTCCTCTTCTACTTTTGGCCAGGGCTGGCTATGTACACTCCCAGTATTTCCAAGCGTTATCCAAAGTTCCTCCGTCACAAACGGCGCAAAAACCGACAAAACAATTACTAGTTTCTCCAAATCCTCTTTACTTATTTGAACTTCCTCTTTTGTTAAATTGTTCAAAGTCTCCATTAGTCTTGCCACTACCGTATTAAACTTAAACTGAGACAAATCATCTCCCGCCACCTTCACCAACCTATTCACCAATATTTTACTTTCACTTGAATCTGTTTCTGTCTTGAGTTCTAGATTCCTAGGGCTCCTGAGTTCTTTTTCAACAAAGTTGAAAAATCTCTCCACAAACCTCTTCACCCCTACCAAAGATCGCTCATTCCATGCCATAGTAGCGTCAAATGGTCCCATAAACACCATATAAGTTCGTACCACATCTGCCCCATACTTGTCGATCATCGTCTCCGGCGCAATTACATTTCCCTTACTCTTACTCATCCTCTTTCCATCTGGAGCCAAAATTACACCGTGAGACAATCTCATTTTGTATGGTTCTGGTGTCTCTTTTGGTACCACTCCCAAATCCCACAAAAACTGGTAAATAAACCGGCTATAAAGTAAATGCAAGGTATTGTGTTCATCTCCTCCAACATAAACATCAACTGGTAACCAGTATTTCATTTTCTCCATGTCCGCCAAATTGTTTTCGTTTTTATTGTCGCAGTAACGCAAAAAGTACCAGTCACTTCCCGCCCAGTTTGGCATTGTATCTGTTTCTCGTTTTGCTATTCCACCACACTTTGGGCATGTAGTTTTTACAAAAGACTCAATCGATGCTAGTGGCGACTCACCAGTATCTGTTGGTTCATACTTTTCTACTTCTGGTAATACTACTGGCAATTGCTCCTCTGGCACACTCACCCATCCACACTTGGGACAATTCACCATCGGAATTGGCTCCCCCCAATAATGCTGACGGGAAAATATCCAGTCCCTAAGGTGATAAGTTATTTTTCTCTCCCCAATATTATTTTCGCTTGGCACAAAGTTCTCGTCGAAATTTATACCCAAAGCCATCGCAAACTCTCGGTCACGCTCATCGTTGCTTGGCACACCCATAATTGCCCCTGTTCCAAAATCGATGGAAACATAATCCGAAACATAAATAGGAACTTGCTTTTGGGTTAACGGATTAATCGCTTTAATTGGCAAAAGTACGCCCGTCTTTTTCCTCTCGCTTCTGTCTTTAACATCCCTTTTTTCAAAATTATCTATATATTCATTCAATATCTTGAGTTCTTGAGTTTTAGAAGTTTTGAGTTTTTGCGCCAATTCATGTTCCGGCGCAACAACCAAAAACTCTACACCACCCAACGTATCCGCTCTTGTTGTAAATACCTCTATAAATTCTTCCACATTTTGTGTTTTTGGTTCTTTGAATTTTTGAATTTTAAATTTAATGCTTCTCCCTTCACGACGGTCAATCCAGTTAACTTGTGCCGCTTTTACTTTTTCAATAAAGTCCGTATCTTTAAGACCTTCGATAAGTCGATCAGCATAATCAGTAATTTTCACCACCCACTGGGATATATTTCTCTTAGAAGTCTCTGTTCCACATCGCTCGCACTTGCCATCTATGACTTCTTCATTAGCCAAACCGATTTTACATGATGGGCACCAATTTATTGGCATCTCATGTTTGTGAGCCAAACCTTTTTCAAAAAGTTTTACAAATATCCATTGTGTCCATTTGTAATAACCAGCGTGTGTCGTATTTACTTCTCTCTCCCAATCAAAAGAAAAACCCAATCTGTCCATTTGCTCTCTAAACAACTTAGTCACTCTGTCGGTGGTAATCTGTGGCTTTATCCCTGTCTTTATAGCGTAGTTTTCAGTAGGTAACCCAAATGCATCAAACCCCATTGGAAACATCACGTTAAACCCTTTCTTGCGCATAAAACGCGCGTAAACATCCGCTCCGGTCATCGAAAATGCATGTCCCACATGCAACCCTTCTCCAGATGGGTATGGAAACTCAACTAGCACATATTTTTTCTCCAGCTTTTCAAAATCTTTACCCTTAAATCCATCAAAACCCCTAAATTTCTCAATCCACTTCTTTTCTATTGCTGCAAAATCATAAGCCATGTGCCTATTCTAACAAAAAAACTGCCCATATAGGCAGTTTGATTAAATATCTCTCTATTGTCTAACAAAAACAACCACTCCGACCTTAGAGTGCTGCTCGTCCGGATTAAATACCACCAACAAATCATTATCTCTATCAGAAAAAACAAATCTAAAAAACAAAACGTTGGTTTCACCACACGGTAGTCCTTCCACCCTGTAACCTTCACCTCCCTCGACTGAAAAATATGTACCTTCAGCATCGTTAAAACCCAAGAATCTCCCATTCTTCAGCTTTGCAGTAGTACTCTTCAGAATAGACGAAAATTCCAACTCCATGATTCTGGTGTTTACATCCAGCTCCAGCTTTAAAGCCTTCATCTGCTTTCTAAACGGATAAGTTGTAAGACCAAAGAAAAATAAGGCTACCAGCGCGTTTGACCATGTAGGCTCTTTAACAAGATTAATACCAAAAAAAGCTGTAGCAAGGCAGAAGATTATTGTAACAATAAACCAACTACCAGACTTGACCGACCACAAATTATCTGACATTCATCCTCCAGTATTAAAATGTTCTTTCAACCTATATTTTACACCAAGTATAATTCAAGGCATACATTGAAATCTCAAGGAGAAAATATGACGTTGCGAAAGAAATTCAAACGAGTAATTGTCGAAACACCTTTCAAAGGCAAAGACAAAGCCGAAGAAGATCGAAATATCACTTATGCCCGCGCCTGTGCCAGAGATTGTCTTGTAAATTACGACGAGGCCCCTTTTCTAAGCCACTTGCTTTATACCCAAGAAGGTATACTGAAAGACGGCGTAGATGAAGAACGATGGCTCGGAATCAACGCTGGACTTGCCTGGGGTGAGGCGGCTGAAGCCACTGTTGTTTATATTGATCTTGGAACATCAGTCGGCATGCAACATGGTATTACAAACGCTATTCATACTAATCGACCCATATTCTACAGAAAACTCCCCAATTTCGAGAAGCTATTCCCTAAAACAGTTTAAAGACAACCTTAACTCACCACCGCGGTGAGTTTTTATTATTACTGTAACGCAGCTTGGTATAATCACTACATGACTCGAACCCAAATCAAAGGAATCAAAGACCATCTTGGCAAACAAGTAAACATCAAAGGCTTTGCCCAAACTATCCGCAAACAAGGCGGCATTGCCTTTTTGGTCGTCCGCGATATAACCGGCACTGTCCAAACTGTCGTCATCAAAGGTAATGCCGAAAACTTCGCAAAAGTAGCTGATCTTTCCCTAGAATCCGTCGTCTCTATAATTGGCGAAGCCAAAGAAAATGCCCAAGCTCCAGGTGGCCTAGAGATATTTATTGAGTCAGTAGAAGTTATTAGTGTAGCCGAGCCAGAACTCCCCATTCCAGTCAATGAAAAAGGCGAAGGCGAAACAAACCTGGATACCCGCTTAGACTGGAGATACTTAGACCTAAGAAAAGAACATAATGCCCTAACCTTCAAAGTCTGGACTCTGATGGATCAGGTCTACACCAACTTTTTCACCGACCAGGGTTTCCTCCAAATTCACTCGCCCAAATTAATGAGCACCCCCAGCGAAACCAAAGCGGAGCTTTTTGAAGTTGACTACTTTGGTGGCAAAGCTTATCTTGCACAGTCCCCCCAGTTCTACAAACAAATGGCTCAATCAGCAGGATTTGAAAAAGTTTTCGAAATCGGTCCAGTTTTCCGTGCCGACCCTTCTTTCACTTCTCGGCACAACTCGGAATTCACTGGCTACGATATGGAGATGTCTTATATCGACTCTCACCACGACATCATGACAATGGAAGAAAATCTTCTCGTCGAAATCATTACAAAGGTAAATAAGAAATACGGCAAGGAGATTAAAATAGTCTTCAATCGGGAAATACCAGTTCCTACTACTCCTTTCCCCAAACTTACATTTGCTGAAGCCAAGCAAATATTAAGGGACAAAGGTATTGTTAGTGAAAAACCCGCCGACATGTCAGCCGAAGAAGAACGTATTCTTGGCGAACATGTCAAAGAAAAATATAGTCACGAATTTGTTTTCCTCATCGATTACCCTATCGAAGGTCGTCCTTTTTATCACAAGCGTCATGAAGATAACGAAAAGCTCACCAAGAGTTTTGACTTACTCTGGAATGGTCTAGAAATTACCACTGGCGCTCAGCGTGAACATCGCTATGAAGTTCTCAAAAAGCAAGTTGTAGACAAAGGCCTAGAAGTTGAAGGTCTTACTGGGTATCTCGATTTTTTCAAATACGGCTGCCCACCCCACGGCGGTTTTGGAGCTGGACCTAGTCGATTCATCATGAAAATGCTAGGCCTAGACAACATCAGAGAAGCTACTTACCTCTACCGCGGAGTAAAAAGGTTAACTCCATAAACCCCTTCGTAGCTTTAGCGAAGTGGAGTCAAACGCCTAACTCCTTAATTTGCTTAAGGTCTTCTTCACACCAAGCCAGCGCCCAAGAATTTGGATAAACTTTTATCAAGAAATCTAATTCTATGACTCTCCCGTGTCTCTCAATCTCTGTGACCAAATAAGCTTCTCTCGTTGCTGAGCCAATATCCTCATCAGCAAAAACATAATCGCTCATGGTCTTTATAAATGCATTTCTTCTGTCACTATTACAAACACTTAGAAAGTAAAGTATGTGAGCAAATTCCTGCACCATACTCCCTTCAAGGAACTGACACCAATCCTCTGTAAATTTCTTTATATCTGCTATCTCATTATTTCCTTCAAAAATATCATCAACAATACAATTTATTGCTGTCATGTTTATTTGTATAAATACCCAAACCTCACCCGTGCCAACCAATTCAGGGTCTGCCATAGTTCTCACCGGTACCCGCTTAGCAATTAAATTAACAAACTCAAGCCTCAAATCAAAACCCAGCTTTTTACTCATCTCTTTACCAAGCAACAAGAATACAAAGTTCATAGAGGCTATTATTCTTTCCCTCACACCATCTCTCCCCCAAAACTCTTCACTTACACAAGAATTTACATAATCTTCACGGCCCTTTTTATATTCATTGACATCAACCACAAAAGACTTCTCCCAAATAGAATCATCCAATAAGAACTCTTTTTTCATGGCTTATACAATAACACAATCCGCATACTTCTTTTTCAGCTCCTCCTCAATTTTCTTCTTACCCCTGTAATCAACTTTCATCAAAATTCTAATCAAAAATTTATCGTCCTCGTAAACTCTCTCCGTTACACTCCTCGAGTCAGCCTTATATTTCTTTAGCACTGCAGACACATGATTCTCTATTCCAATAGCATTTTCCCCAGTAATCTGCACCGTCGTATAAACACCAACACCCACCCCCATCTTTTCTAGTTTCTGTTTCACAAGCTCCAAATCCATCCCCATTGCTACTTTTACATACAAGTCATTCGTTCCATACCAACATCCAAGCTCACTCAAAAGTTGGTTTACCACACTGTCACTAAGGTCCCTAAGTTCCAAAACACCTCGCTCAACCAACACCTCATCTTTTAGAATTTCTTTTCCCTCAAAAACCATTCTATCCCTCTCAGAAACCATCAACTGCTTCTCGATTTGTCTTCTAGTTTCCAAGTTTGCAAACTTAAGCCACTTTTTATCCGGCTCAGTTTTACTATTGTCCACCAAAACTTCAACAGAACTTACATTAGGTACCACAGTATCTAACTCACAAACCCTACCATCTATTTTTATAGCCACAGCCCTAAGCCCCAAGTTAGGATTCAACTTGTAAGCCACATCAATTCCAGTAGCGTTTGGCTCCAAAAACAACAGCTCTTCCTTTGGTGTAAAAATCATTTTTCTACCCACTCCATCCTCAAAACCCCATTTATTGAAATGCTCTCTCTCTTCTGTTGTAAAACAAATCTCCACGCTACCCTCTTCAAAAATATAAACATCCTTTAGGGCACTGTATCCATTAACCGCCTTTTCTTGCAAGTTATCTACATGTCTACCCACCATCAAAGACTCGGACAAGTTCATCCTCATTATCCCCATGGCGGTATAACATTTTTCCAAGTCTCTGTTTGGCAGCACCACTCTAAAACTAATCACATCCGGAATATCAGCAACACTACTCATACTACTACCACCTCTCATCCCCCTCCTTCTTTGCTTCTCATAAATTTCATAATATCCACCAACTTGGTGACCAACCTCAGCCTTTATTCCGTGTTTGGCAAGCTCTGAAGAAATCAGCTCTTCCATTCCAAAAACAAACTCCCTACTAAGTCGCACATCCTTATCAATACTTTCTCTAATCTGGTTGTACTTTACCAAATCAAAGTAAGGAAAAGCCAAGTCCTGGAGCAAGTTCTTCACTTCCCACATCCCAAAGGCTTCCGCCATTGGCGCATAAACAGCCAATGTTTCTCTTGCTTTTTTCTTCTGCGTCTCCGGCTTCATCCCTTCCATGGTTAGCATATTGTGAACTCTATCAGCTAGTTTTATTCTCGCCACTCCTGGGTCAATCAGACTCTCTCTAGTAACTTTTCGCAGAGTTTCAAACTCACTCTTTTCCCCTGTTTTAGATTTCAACTTGGTCACTCCATCTACCAAAAAAGCCACACGCTCTCCAAAATTCTCTCTTATATCTTCCAAAGATATTAAGTCCGGGTGATCCTCCCAAGTGTCGTGCAACAGACCTGCAACCACCTCATCCTCATCTACTCCCCACGACTCAAGAATACTAGCTACCGCCACGCAATGATTTATATACGGCTCACCTGTAGTTTTTCGCGTATCTTCTTTGTGAATATCTTCAGCTATTTTCAAAGCCCACAAAACCCTCTCACTTTTCCCCACCTCAAACTCAAGTGTATTTTTTGCAAAAACTCTCTCTGGTCTAAGTACCTCCCCAATCATTAACTCCCAATTCTACCACCTTCAAGGAGTCTCCTTAAAAGTCAGTATTTTGATTTTTTTGCCTGTCCGCCGAACTACATATTTGTTGGCGTGGACTCTTTGAGTTTTTGAGTTTTTCTCAAGCTATAATAGAGTCCATCATGGACAATCAAGTCACTCTCGAAAAAATTATTTCCTTAAGCAAGCGCCGCGGCTTTATCTTCTCCGGCTCCGAAATTTACGGCGGTTTAGCCAATACTTACGACTTTGGACCTCTAGGCACCGAACTAAAAAGAAATCTTTTAAACCACTGGTGGAAAACTTTTGTCACCAACAGACAAGACATGTACGGACTGGACACTTCCGTTCTCATGAGCCCCAAAGTTTGGGAAGCCTCTGGTCATACTGCAAGTTTTACCAATATCATGATCGATTGTTTGGAGTGCAACTACCGCACCAGAGCTGACCATATGGTCGAAGACGCCCTCCCAGCACTAGGAAATGTTGAAGGTAAACCCCTCCCAGAATTAGACCAAATTATTGCAGACAACAAAATTGTCTGTCCCAAATGCAAAAAACAAAACTGGACCAAAGTAAGAGAGTTTAACCAACTTTTCGAAACCCAAATCGGCATCATCACCGAAGGTAAAAACACAGCATATCTGCGAGGCGAGCTAGCCCAAGGTATGTTTGTCGACTTTAAACAAGTTCTAGATTCCATCCACCCCAAACTCCCTTTTGGTCTAGCTCAATCAGGCAAAGCCTTCCGAAACGAAATCACCATGGGCAAATTTACTTTCCGAACTTTAGAGTTCGATTTGGCCGAATTTGAGTACTTCATCAAACCAGAAGAATGGGAAAAACATTTTGAATATTGGAAACAAGAAATGTACAAATTCGCTGTCTCACTCGGACTAGAAGAGAGTAAACTCCGCTGGAGATCTCACACCAAAGAAGAACTCAGTCACTACAGCTCTCGCACTGAAGACTTAGAATATCAGTTTCCTTGGGGCTACAAAGAAATGTTTGGTTTGGCATACAGGACTGACTTCGACCTTAAAAATCACATCGAAAAGTCTGGTGTGGACTTACGCTACACCGACCCCTACACTCAAGAAAAGTTTATTCCCCACGTCATTGAGCCTACCTTTGGCCTTTCTCGCTTGGTCACCATTATTCTTATGGGCGCTTATGTCGAAGACTTAGAAAAACAAAGAGTAGTTCTCAAACTCCCCACCATCCTAGCTCCTTACAAGGTTGCTGTTTTCCCCTTAGTTGCCAACAAAGAAAATATTTCTGCCAAAGCCAAAGAAGTTTTTGACTCCCTCAAAAAATCTTTCCCCACAGTATTAGATGAGCGAGGTAACATTGGCAAACGCTACTTCACCCAAGACGAAGTGGGAACTCCCTTCTGCCTCACTATCGATTATCAAACCTTAGAAGACGATACTGTAACAGTAAGAGACAGAGACACGGCTACCCAGCAAAGAATAAATGTCAACGATCTTTTAAGCTTCTTGAATGAAAATCTAAATGAAAGAACTCTGTGAGGGAAAAATAAAAACTGCAATTTTTGACATGGATGGAACTATCTACGAATTAGATGGCGACAACGGAGGCTTCAAAAACTCCTCTCTCCAAAAAAAAGTTAAGGAGAATACCGCTAAGTTGTTTTCAAAAAAAGAAAACATCTCATTAAAAAAGACAAATAAACTTATAGACGAGCTTAACGAAAAAGGTACCTTTCTTAGTGTCTACGCAGAAAAATACGGACTAACCAGAAAAGATTTTTTTGACATAGTTTGGAATATAGATCCAGAATCTATTGTCACCAACTATCACGAATCTGTTGAAGTCATAACTGAATTGGCCAACAGAAATATAGAATTAATCTTACTTACTCAGGCTCCACAAGTTTGGCAAAACAATGTCTTCTCTTTTTTAAACCTCCAAAATATGTTTGGTGAAGTTTATACAGGAGAAACTTTTATGCACAAGCCAGAAATTTTTCCAAAAATCTCCGCTTCACGTCGACCAAACACTGTCCTTGCCATTGGCGACCAACTAGAAACAGATATCTTACCAGCATCCGAACAAGGTTTCTTTACCTTCCACGTCCAAACCCCTAAGGACTTGTTAAAATTACTGAAAGATGACTAAACAGAAAATAATTATCGACACAGACCCCGGAGTTGACGATGCTATTGCCATTATGCTTCTCGCCAAAACAGAGTCTATTGATATTCAAGCCATTACAACAGTAGCCGGAAACTCTAGCATCCAAAATACAACTGCAAACGCAGAATATCTCAAGGATCTACTCTCCCTAAACTGTCCAATTTATTCAGGTGCAACAGAATCTCTCACAGGACCCTTCATTGAAGGTCAAGTCCACGGAGTCACAGGGTTAACGGGCATAACCCACTCCTTTCAAGGAAATCTAACCAACAATGCCGCCGAAAAAATAATAGAAATCGTCAACACTTTCCCCAACGAAATCACTGTACTTTGTCTTGGACCCCAAACAAACTTAGCTCAAGCTATCCAAAAAGACCCCACTCTCCCATCAAAAATTAAACAAATCGTTATTATGGGTGGCGCCATTCAATCCCCAGGTAACAAAAGTTGGGTTGCAGAATTTAATATCTTTCTAGATCCAGAAGCAGCGGCCAATGTTTTTAACACGCCAACGCCAAAAGTTTTAGTTCCTTTAGAAATTTGCTATAAAACGCCGCTTTTTGTTACAGACCTAAAACAAATGACAGATGATTCCAAGCTTAAACCAATACTAACAAGTCTTGTTATGCCATACATAAAACTACTTAGCCAATTTGAAGGTGTTGATGGGGCCATTATCTACGATGCTCTTGCCGCTTACTACTTAGTAAACCCAGCATCCTTCACCACTAAAGAATTGGAGATAAAAATAGAAACCAAAGGGGAATTCACCAGAGGTATGAGCGTAGCTGATTTAAGAACTTGGGGGGAGAAAAACCCAAACACTACAGTTGCAACAGCTCTCAACAGGGACCTATTTATCCAAGATCTTCTAAGCTCACTTTCTAAGTAAAAAAACTACCTCAAAGCCTCTTCTCTTATCTCCTCTTCAAAGTTTTCCAGCAAGTGCTTATTGTATTGCAAGTACTCCCAAACACTATCTTCTTCACTAGGCACCCACTTAAGATCCTGCAAGCATTCAAGTTTTACTGAAGGAAGTCCAAAGCCAGCGTCCTGCAAATCTTTCATCACCAAATCTCTACCTAAATTTCTCCTCATCTCTTCAACGACTTCAATAGAAATATTCAACATTTCTACAGCTGCATCATATCTTCTCTCTTTGGGCATAAAACTAATTACCGGAACAGAAAAAGGTAAAAAGTACGGAAAGTTTTGTCTCTTTCCTGTTACCTCATCCACCGAAATCTTACCGCCCAAAAAAGTAAAGTCTCGCAGAGCAGGCATCGCCATTCCGCTTGTCCATTCGTTTTCTTCTCCTGCTTTAACAATTGTTACCGCTTCAACCTCCACTCCAGTTTCCTCAGTTACCCTCTCCAGTCCCTGCCATCCACCCCCAGAAGCAGCCAAACCCACTAAGACTTTTAGCTTTGTCTCCGGAATCAGTTCTTTAAAGCCATTTAACATGGGGGTCAGAGTATCTCCAAAGGCCAACACATCATCAACTATTAGCAATTCATCGTAATTACCTTTCACAACCCACTCGGCCAGAGCCCTAAATTGGTCATCAACTTCTACGTCACACCCAGGTCTAGGTACCAACCCCCCAGAGACACCACGGGACACTTCCAATCTAAAATAGTCTCCTTTGTCGTCTCCGTTTATATATCTATCAAGTTGTACGACCCCCACCTTACTCCCAGTGCTCCTCTCTTTTGCAATTCGACTCTCAACTTCATCAGTTATTTTTTTTATTTTCAAAGATACCATGTTGGTAAGGTCAGGCGAGGCTTTTGCTAAAACCAATGCCACTTTTTTTTCAAATTCATCTACCTTCTGGTCTCCTAACAACCCCTCAAATCTGCCAAAAACATGTTCAAAATCCGCCAATACCACATAAGGAAAATCAACCTCAATGCGCTCAGGTACTCTATTTTTTTTGTCTTCTAACTTTTTTTCGATCATTTTGTCTGTTTTAAATACTAAAAAACCCGCTCTTCGCGGGGTCTAATGTGCTTTAGTGCATCAGATCATCCCCGCAAAAACAGGAGGTGATGATGCATGGCAAAAGCAAATTTCATTAGCTTAGTTTATCACTCTTTTAACAAAATCAACAAGCGTTTTATCTGATTACTCCAAAATCTCAACTTGTCACACGTATTGCTAACTACTCATGAACTTTATAAATAAATAGTTGTACAAATTTCTCAGGTAACTCTTTGGGGTGATATTCTATTTTCTCCACAATCACCCCTTTTATCTTGGTCAAATTATTCAACACTCTTTTCTGCTCCCAAACAAACTCTGGCTCAGTCCAGGAGCAAACACCCCCTACTTTTAATAGTTTTTTTATTACCTCTATCGCCTCGCAAAAAACTACAAATGGTTTTTCAGCTTTTGACCGCGTAATTGTCGTCAGTATTTTATGAATAAATATCAAGTCGAACATTTCCTCTTTCAAAATATTCAGATTTCGCTCAGACGCAATGTTGTAAAAAGCTGGCAACGAGTGACCCAACTTCTCTACGATATCGTTGTACATAGTTCTTTCTCTCGCAATTGAGTCCACATCATTACCAAAACCTAGAGGCTCAAAATTGATTAGAACACCTTTTCTCACACCACCATCTTTTATGTATTTTCTAGCGATATCACTTATTAGCTTCAAGTTACTAACATCTGGGTCACACACCGTCACTTTATCTGTCAACTCCGCAAGCATAAACACCTCCAGGCCCATTTCCGGACCAATGTCCAAAACACTCGTTTCTTTTCTAATCTCCAAATTTTCTATAGATTTCAGTTTCGAAACGTATCCTCCATGGGTTAACGGATCGGTTATTTTTCTTTTGAAATCAGCCAGGCTTACCCCCCATTTTTGATAAAATTCATTTGCCAGAACATGGTCTTCTGACAATACATTATAAATTTTTTCCACTACTCCAAGAAAATCAGTCATATACTTCTTTAAGCGTACCCATAGCACAATCAAACTCAACAAGTTGGTTATTTTTCAGAGTTGTCGAGGCATTTTTTGTACCGACAATTGCAGGTTTATCCATTTCTCTACAGACTATGGCAATGTGCGAAGTTATACCACCTTCATCAGCCACCAAACAAGCAGCTTTGTCTAGAATCAAAACAAAGTCAGGTGTCGCACTTTTGGATATGACCACATCACCTTCTTCTACCATACCAAAATCTTTTATCGAGGTTATCAACCTAACCCTGCCAATACCTTTACCAAAAGAGACTCCTTTTCCATATAAAGTCATTTTTTTACTAGGTTATAGTACTTAACTGCCTTATATTTTATCTCACCAAACATGTTCTGATCTATCTCTCTCACTCTGTTCAGAGTATATATCAAGAGCGCTTGTTTCTCAGACCCTGAAATTGTCACCGGTTGCAGCATTGCCGAGATCTCTTTGTGGCTTGACACAAACTTAGTTTGTTTAACCAAAGACAAGATGTTGTTGGTCGAGTCATACCTTCTTTCTTTAGCAGATTTATGCAAAAGCAGATTTTTGGACCATGTCATGATCCCATTTATCTCTTGTATGAAAAAGGTAATGCGCTCCGTATCTGTCAGCTTATCGACACCATGCAACTTGTCTGCAGTTTTATCTATCAACTTTTGTGCCAAACCAGTCGACATATAGCTCGTATATTGATATAAATTATCAGAATATTCGGCCGACTCTAGTAACACATCTAGGTTCACATCAAACAAATTAGAGTAGTATTTTTTCACTCTCTTTAGGTTATCATTCTCAATTCCCTTTTGTGTCAAAACCACCATTGGTATATAAGCAACTTCCGATGATGGCGTTTTATCTAGCACAGATAAATCATTCAAGCACCTTAGTTTCTCGCCTGGAGCCTTAAGTAACACAGATCTCTTTCTTGTTGTAAACGTCTCGATGGGATCCATATGCTCTTGCATTAAGTTTAGACCTGCCAAAACAAAACCTAGCAAAGACACATCATCGATACTTTGTTCCCAGACAGAAAACAAGCTACGTTCAACTACGTTAAAGTAATGATTGACTCTTTCTTTCAGTCCACTTGCCATTCTAAACATCTCTCTCTCGTCCTCGTACTTTCTCAGCACCTCATAATACTCTCGATACGCTTCTGTTTTCACTAACAAACTTGGATCAGAGTTGTTAATATCTATCTCATCCTTTAGTTTCTTTGCAAGATTTATATCACGAGACTCAAAAAAACAAGGCATAAACGAGTTGTACCACTCTTTCTCTCCCACCAAAACATTCCCACTTATTCCCATGACAGGCTGATTCTGTTTATTAAACAAGTTCCACGGCCTTAGATCGGGGTTAAGCATTAACGCTCGTGCAACCTTCTATAAAGTTTCTTAGAATATTTTCCACCTTCTCCAGTGTTGATAACAATAAATACTCATTCGCAGAATGAGACAAATTTATTGGACTGACTCCAAAAACAACACTCTTGCAACCCCAATTATCCTGAAGCATTTGGACTTCGTAATACCCAGCCAAACTAATATCTGCATAAACAACCTCTTCACCAGTGTCTCTAATGGCTTTCTCAAGGTCCTTCAAATCAATCTTTTCAGTTAACATTGAACCAAGATAAAACTTAAAATTCAAATTACTGACAGTTACCCCAATCTCCTCGGAAATTTTAATAACCTCCTCTTTTACAAACTCTTGGTTGATATCTTGGTTAGCAATTCTAATCTCACAAACCACTTTTGCATAGTTCGGTACTATGTTCCCCAAACCACTTACTTCCGAACTTCCATCACCATTGTCCTTCAAAACACCACCTTGTATGTAAGCTAAGTTTACTGTCGTCTTACCACCATCACCCAAGTCCAATTCAGAACATCTTTTTTGAAACTTCTGGATTAACTCTACAGCTTTTTCTATTGCATTAACACCAAACTCTTTTCTGCCCGCATGTGCTGATTTACCGTGCACTTCAAAACCAAACTCAGTAATCCCCCTGCAACCATTCAATATTTTTCCATCTGTTGGCTCCACATTTACTATAAATTCTGGCTTAAAGTCAGAGATTTCTTTAAGTTTCAGAGCTCCTTTAAAGTCATACTCTTCGTCCACAGAAAAAACAAAAGCAAGTTCATCATTCTGAATTTCTGTCATAAGTTTGAGCATTATCGCCAAACCACTCTTCATATCTACTGCCCCCAACCCAAAAAGCTTATCCCCTTCTTCTCTTGGCTCAAACGGCCTATCAGTCTCCACTTTTGGCAACACTGTATCCATGTGTCCAAATAGTGCAATTTTTGGGTTAGGCTTGTTATAAACCAAAATATTTTTTCTCTCTCCCTCAACATCTTGAACAACATAATTATACTTCGTGTTTGCCTTTATAAAGTTTTCAACATATTCTATTACACCTCTCTCGTCGTGAGCCTCATCGACAAACGAAGGAATTCTGATCAAGTCTTTAAGTACCTCTTTGGTTTCAAACATGGCTCAATTGTACCCCAAAGACACAAAAAACGGGCGCCTTCTATAGGCGCCCAAACGCTACTAACCCTCCATCAATATTTCTTTTCTTCGTCGTTTTTCAAATTCCTTGTTTTTATTTCGCAAATAAGATGCCAACGCTACAAAAGCTAGAGACACTACTAGTATTGCTGCACCAATTATTTGAGAAAATGACATTAACGTCCCAAGAATTACAAAGTTAATTAAGCCAGCAAAACCCATTTCAGATGCCAAAACAGCGTTACCCAAGTCAGCATCAAACTTTGCAAAGCCAGTCAATTCCAAAAAGAGCGATCCAACAGCCACAACTGCAGACATTCCTAAAACCAACCAAGCATCCATCGTAATGACTGACGTTATGAAGCGTTGATTTGTAAGCAAAACAATTACTGCTGTAATCACTGCTAACGAAGCAAATTCATACAAAGCAACAACAGGCTTATCCTCTCCTTTAACCAACAGCATACCCATCGCTTCAGATTTAACTGCCTCAAACAAGCCAGCGATCATTGCGATTACAATCCCTATACTAAAAGCACTTATGGGGAAAGTAAATACAAGTAAACCTGTGACCACCATCAAGTAACTAAGGTAGTCGAACCACTCCTTATTTTTACTCCCGAAAATTGACTTGATAATGCCCCCAAAGATAACTTTAGATGAGAATAGATAAAAAAGAGCCACTGTAGGTCCAATCTCCAGTGTTGCATATACAAAACTAATATTAAAAATTGGTCGGCAAACGATGTCTACGGCAAGCCATCGCATATCATATTCTTTATAATGCTTAAGCTTGTATCTAAAACCAACGACAAGCAGCCACACAACGGTCAACGCTAATGCCGCCAAGGCTCTAAATGTTACTTGGCCAACATTATCAAAGACAGTTGAAAGGCCAACAACAACCACCCCAGAAAAAGCATACAAAAGCATACTTCCAAACAAAGAAAGAAAACCTTGTACGGAATTTTTCTTTTCTGTCAAAACGTTCATAACAACCTCCTTCAAGGTTTAGAAATTTTTAAAGATCAAACTTAGTCAAACACTTATTTTATTTTAAAAAAGCGCCAATAAGGCGCTTTAATTAATCAAATTTACTTATGAATAAAGTTGAAATGTTTAATCACTGTGCAAATCATATTTTATATCTACACCTATGTCAACATCCAAAATAACAACTATGGTGTACAATCAAACTGTTTACCGATCTTTTACATAAAAAAAGGAGTGACCCATGTCACAATTCATTATCAGACAATTCGACAAATACTTTGTCGAAAAAGATGATCATTTTTTGCATCAACTCTCAACTTTTTACTGCAACATCTGGCGTTTTGACCCCAATTTTGCCGAATACATGCAATGCACCAATGGTGATTGTGGAAAATACTTTAGCTACAATGATTATCATCAAAAAAATATCACTTGTTGTACAATTTGTTCCTCACCTCTAACAGATGCATGGAAAGAAGATGATGTCGCACAAACCATCATCAACTTAATCAACATGGAAGAAGACTTCTTTGGTGTAGTTGCAGTTCTTCCCGATTTTACAAACACCATCCTTGGTTTCTGTTGGGGATACAACAAGAAACTCGAAACAATTACAGATAAAAAAGTTCAACAGGCAGTTTTCAACGATTCCGGCTACACTCCATACTTTAACGAAATCGCCTCAGATACCAGCTACAGAAATCAAGGTATTGGATCAAGCCTCTGCCGCACGCTCACTGAATGGATGCAAAGAACCAGTCCCAACATCCCAGGCTACCTACATACCCATGAAAATAGTCCTGCCAGAAGACTCTTCGAAAAAGCCGGCTACAACTTTCTCTGTTACGACGAAAAGATGGGTGATGGTCGCATCTTTATGTATGTAGACAAGTGTAAAAATCTCACTCCAGAAAACCTCTAAATACTGCCCTGCCATTTTTTGTGGTAGGGCTTTTACCCTCAAAAAAATAATAAGGAGATCAAAATGGCAAAAGACAATTTTGGCAGAAAATCACAAAACTACAAAGGCACCAGAGACTATGCTGGAATAGATGCCGCAAAAAGAAATTATGTCATTGACCAGATTAAATCTGTTTTTGAGCTTTTTGGATTTGAACCACTAGACACACCAGCAATAGAACTTATGAGAATTTTGGATGATAAGTACGGCGAAGAAGGCCAAAAAAATATTTTTCGACTTTCCTCAAGTAAAGAAGACTCTCTTGGTGGTCTCCGCTACGATCACACCGTGCCCTTGGCTCGTTTCATGGCCCAAAATCCAGGCTCCAAAATTTTACCCTACCGGCGTTATGCTATTGGTAAAGTCTGGCGCAACGAATCCGTTCAGGCTGGGCGTTACCGAGAATTCATCCAATGCGACTTCGACACAGTGGGATCAGACTCATTGGTCGTCGATGCCGAAATCATCGCTATGAACTTTCAAGTTCTTACCCGACTTGGTTTCCCAAAAGATATTTTTACTATTCAGTACAACGACCGTCGCCTTTTAAATGTTATGACAAATGCCATTGGTTGCAACGAAACCAATGCCATTGAAGTTCTCCGAGCTTGGGATAAATTAGAAAAAATTGGCTTAGAAGCTACTATTAAGGAACTCAAAGAAAAAGGTGTTTCCCGCGCCGTCATCGCAAACTACGAAACTTTGTCAAGCAATCTCCTCAAATCTCAAAATCAATTTCAATATCTCCAACAAGTTCTGGGTTCAGATGGCGAAGACGCCCTCAATATCATCACCAACATTTTCTACTATGCCCAAAGCCTTGGCGTTCCTACCCAAAACGTCGTCTTCAATCCGCTTTTAGCCCGTGGATTGGACTACTATACTGGACCAATCTTTGAAACCGTCATTGAAAGCGCTGGTATCGGCTCCATCAGTGGTGGTGGACGCTTTGACCGGTTGATTGCCGAAATGGGCGGACCAGACCTTCCTGCTAGTGGTAGTAGTTTTGGCCTGGAGCGTGTTATTAGTGTCATGGATCAACTGGAAATCCAATTCCCCATCCAAGTCACCGCCCCAGTCTTTGTCACCATCTTCGATCCAACAAATCTCGACCTCGTTAAATATTCCTTCACTGTTGCCGCAAATCTGCGACTTGACGGTATCCCTGTTGAGGTTTATACTGGCAACCAAGCGAATTTAGGAAAGCAATTTGACATCGCAAACAGAAAAGGAAGCGAAATTGTACTTGTTTTAGGGCCAGATGAACTGTCCAAAAACAAAATTACAGTCAAGTTTCTAAAAACCTGGGAACAATTCACAATCCCACTTTCTGCCTTAACGACGCAAATTCTTAAACTACTTTCTTAAATTACGTCCAAAGCAACGTGGGCAGGTAGCTTAGTGGCCTAGAGCAATAGTCTGTGGAACTATGATCGCGGGTTCGAATCCCGTTCTGCCCACCTCTTTGGAACTCCACCTCCAATCCCCGCCCCCTCTTATTTAGAGGGGGTTTTATTTTAAAACCAGTTCTGAATTTATCTTTTTTATGTCTAGTAGTACTTCTCCACCAATTACCCAAGTAATTTTGGGATCAGTGTGACCAAAATCAACATTCGCCAAAATTGGTTTATTTTTTAACTCTGGGATATCCCCAATAATCATTTCCAATTGTTCTCTCAACATCTTTGTCTTTTTCTGAAAACGCCCCAAAACAAATCCTTTAACATCCAAAGCTCCCTCTATCTGCATTAACGACCTTAAATTACGCGAAAACTCACCAGCCGTCGACATCGAGTCATCTTCTATAAATAAAATCTTGTTTCTAATATCTGGCATATATTTTGTTCCTTGAAGTAAGTTCAAACTACAAAGATTTCCTCCAACAACTACACCATCTACCCTTCCTTCATTCAAAACCCACCAACCTTTGTTTTTTACAAATTTCCTTTTTTCTTGGTTTTTTGTCCATCTGTCATCACTCCATTCTTTTGAAGGTTTAACCAGGACCTCATCGTTTTCCATCGCTTCTTTTACAAAATACTCCATGGTATATTCAAATCCATACTTCTGTCCAAAGTTTCTAAAATTTGGCATTTGATAAGTTTTCAGTCCTGTCATGGTATAAATTGCATTACCAAGTACTGTAATATCAGACATTCCTCCAAAAAATTTAGGATACTTTTTAAGTATTTCCCAGTCAATTTTGTCTAGTAAAAAATTACTGTTATACCCACCAATTGCACATATTATTCCTTTAACACTCTTGTCCGCAAACGCCTCATGTAAGTCATTAAGCCTATTCTCAATGCTCGTTGATTCCATTAAATCCACCTCTTTTACATGTTTCCCAAAACTAACTTTAAAACCCAAACCTGTTAATCTCTTCAATGCCATCTCCCAAACTGGCGCAGGTATCATTTTGCCAGAATAACTTGGGGCAATAATCCTCACCTCGTCACTCTTCTTCAATAGGTATTTCACCGTTATTTCAATTTTTTAATTACTTCCTCAACACTCATCATCTCCTGCTCCCCCGTCTTCATATTTTTTAGAGTGACCTTTTTTAGTTTTATTTCGTCTTCTCCTATTATCGCTACAAAGGGTACTCCCACTTTATTTGCATAACTCAACTTTTTCTTAAATTTATCATCTTCGATATATACTTCCGTTTTTATTCCATTAGTACGCAATTCGTTTGCAACCTCCAAGGCAAACTTCAAATCATCATCCAAAGTAATCACCATGACCTTGGCAGGTGTATTACTCTCCGTAGCAATTATTCCAGACGCCAACAGTTGGCTAAATAACCTCGATAAACCAATAGAAATTCCCACCCCTGGGTAACTTACATCAGTGTAGCTCTCAGCCAAGTCATCATATCTACCTCCACTACAAACACTACCACTAATTCTCTCATCTAAAAGAACTGTTTCGTAAACAGTTCCAGTGTAGTAAGAAAGCCCTCTGGCAATTGCCAAATCTAATTTTAAGTTTTTCTCTGGCACTCCAAACTCATATGCTCTCTTTATTACTTCCTCTAGCTCATTTACACCTTGCTCAAAACTCTCGTTAGAAATCCCCATCTTCCTTAACTGATCGACAATTTCCGTGTTAGTCCCAAAAATTTTTACGAAATCAATTACTTTATTAGCACCACCAAGGTCCAACCCAACTTTAACCAGCTCTTCCACGACACTATCTTTACCAATTTTCTCAAGCTTGTCGACAATTCTAAGAACGTCATCTGTTTTATCTTTATAACCAAAACTCTCCACAAGGCCAGTCAATACCTTTCTATTACTAATTCTTATTACAAAATCGCCAAAGTTTAATTTACTAAACAGTCTATAAATCACCGCTGGTATTTCTGCATCATTAATCAGTCCCAATTTCCCGTTCCCTATTACATCAATATCACATTGATAAAACTCTCTGAATCTTCCCTTTTGCGGACGCTCTCCCCTAAATACTTTCCCTACCTGATATCGACGAAAGGGAAAGTTTAGTCTTTGTGCATTCATAGCCACAAAACGAGCCAGTGGAACAGTCAGATCAAATCGCAAAGACAAATCATCTTCCCCTCTATTAAATCTATATATCTCTTTCTTGGTATCCTCACCGATTTTAGCCAAAAGCACATCCGAGTACTCCACCATCGGTGACTCCAATGGCACAAAACCAAATTCCTCATACGTCTCCCTTATAATTTGCAGATATTTATTAAACAGTATCTGCTCATCAGGAAGCAGCTCCATAAAGCCTGCTAATATTCTTGGTTCCACTTTGTTTTTCATGCTAAACAATTATAACTTAGACTCCGCATACCTTGGTACTACGTGCATGTGTATGTGGCCAACATGCATTGGGTCATTTTCTAATTTATAAACATTATTATTTAACTTCAAAACATAGGCACTAGCACCTAGCTCCTTTACTTGCTTCTCTGCTAACTCCACCACTTTCTCAAAAAACTTGCCAGCATTACCAATCTGGCTCATTTCCGAGTAGTGTAATTTAGGAAACAATATAAAGTGCCCCTCAGATTCTGGGTGCAATACTCTCATTCCCACATAAAAATTATCTGAGTAAATTATCCTCTTTGCTTCCACTTCAGGGTTCCCTCCTATTTCACAAAACACGCAATTTTTCATATACCGAGCCTTTCTAAACAAAATTGTAACATCTTACCGATAGTTAAAAATTGCTCCTCTGTTAGAGATCTTACTCCTTCAATGTTTTTCAATATCGTATTGAGCTGGTTAAAATAATAATTTTGTCTCACCCCATTAACTACTTTTTTTGACTCAGACATTACTCTCATTTTTTCGCCTGCAAGCAAAACTGCAGACTTTTGCCCCAAGTACTCCAAAAATTTATTAACTGATTCATTTCCTCCCAATGACTTACTCGAAATTCTTCTACTCAAATTATCCATACTACTCAAAATCTCCTCATTAAAGACCAGCAGCCTATCACTACTACTTACAATTTCTTCCAAAATATGACTATTGTTTCTGAAGTTGTAAAATGAGTCCTTCAAAGATTTTGACCCTCCAGGGAAATAAAGAGGGTTTGTTAAAGTAAAAAATATTGTTGCTTTTTTCAAGTCACCATGTGGTCTTATCTCATAAAATTGTTCTGAAATTTCTTTAATTGTTGTCGCCTCACCCTTCGTTCCACTAGCAATTTTTCCATCAAAACCTACTCCAGAACCCATGACCTGAGCACCATAAACACCGGGTATGGCTTTTGATTGCACAAATGTCACATCCCCAACATCCATACTACTATCAACAATAACCACCAAATCTGAATTAAACATTTCAACCACTGTGCTTGCCGAAGACAGCAAAGCCCCAGTCGCTGTCAAGGTACCGGATTTTTCCAGAAGAATCACTCTTTTGTCAACTACAATAGGCGAAAACCCCGTACCTCTCCAGTCCAAATTAAGACTATCAATTCTTTCACTAGATCGCTTTAACAACTCAGATTCCGATAGTACCAAAACCTCATAACCTGACTTATTCAAAACTTTTTCTGTCTCATCGCTAATTACCGAGAAGATATCCCTACCACTCTCAAGAAGTAAACCACTTGCCTTCTCAATAGCTTTCTTTTCATCGATTCTAGCTCTGTACGAGGTAACTACTTGAGCTACACTTAGCTGCTTATTGTCCATTACATTTACTGCCTCTTCCAAACTCAAGTTGTAGTCAGTTGCCACTTTAATCAAAGCCCCTGCACTTCTCGGTCCCGTATTATTGTTTATTAATATAAGTTGACTTTGGCTCTCCAAGCCAACTCTCATTTGTTCAGCAATAGTCATCAAAAACAAGTGACCTATATGGGGTTCTTTTCCCATAGTTACACAACAAATAACACAAGGGTTATTTACTGCATACTTTTCTTTCTCAGCACTGTCGAACAACTCAAGGTTTTGAGTTTCAATAATATTTTTCTTTAATTTATCAATATAACTTTCCATGTTTTATTTCTTTTTTATAACTGCCCCAATAACTTCTGGGACGTACTTATTAACTTTGCTTCCATAAACTCTTAAGGAAACACTAGGGTCTTTTTTTCTAATCTTCAATAGCTCAGTCTCTGGTAATAGAGAAAGATCAAAACCAAACAAACTTACAGCATCTACCGCGTAACGGTACGCACTTTCATTAACCTCCTCGTTAACAGAGTTAGCTATTGTTACATCCCATACCAATTCATTTACCATATGAAAGTAGCTGATTATAAAAGCCTCAATCGTCATAGGGGCACTATTTATAGCTATCGTGGCAAGCTCACCTTTAGGGAGTTGTGATGCAATTTCTGCACTATCAACCAACTTGTTAGTAGCTACCGGCACAAAAAGTTTTCCTCTGTTATCTTGTGAATCAAGAAGATAACAACCACTTTTTTGCCCTGACGCAATCGAAACAATCGTCTTATCCCACTGTTTAGTCCACAAAAAAGCTTCGCTTGTTTTTTCCTTCAGCATACTTAACAACGACAGTGTCAATGTAGACAAATCAGGTTGAGGTGAATCGACCACCGCAAAACAAGTAAAGAGATTGTCACCAAATAATTCACGACCCTTCTTCTCAGCGTAAGCCTCAGAAATAAGTTTTTCTTTGTTTAGTAATTGTTGGTTAATTAATTTTTCCATATGCTTTTTATCACAAAAAAGACCCCCTCGAGAGCCTGACTAGCTTTCAAGGGGGTCTTTTTTTTGTTTTATGAAGTTATAGATCCACCACAAGAAGAGCCAATCAAGGCCTTAAAACGGCGATACCAAAAAGATTGTCTTGCGTTAATAACTTCCATAACTTTAAGAGATTATAAGGTCATATATAACTCACGTCAACATATCAAATCAATTTAAGATATTTCCTCTTCCCGACCCTAATTGTCCCAGGAGCCAAAATGGTTTGCTCTCGGACTAATCGCACTTCATCCAAGTAAATCGCCCCCTCAGATAACAATATTTTAAATTCAGAGTTACTACTTACCAATCTGTTATCCAAAAGTACTGCCATCAAACTATTCTCTCCACCCATCACCGCCAGGGGGTACTCCACTTTCACTTCTTTTGTTTCCTCACCCGCTGTTTTCTCAACCACTGTTTTCTGAAAATGGTCTTCTGCTTGTTTAACCGCCATAAACCCATGCAACTCTTCTACCACTAGCTTTGCCAATTCTTTTTTGAGAATCATCGGGTTTTCTTTTTGAGCTAGTCTCTCTTTAACTTCTTCAATTACACCCATGTCTGCGTTAGTCCCCATTTCGAAGTAAGTCAAAATAACTTCGTCAGCAATCGACATAATTTTGCCGTAAACATCCTCAGGACTATCTTCTATCCAAACCGCGTTCCCCCAACTCTTACTCATCTTTCGACCATCAGTCCCAGGCAAAAAGCCATTAGCCACCACCACCATCTCTTTGTTTCTAAGATTTTTTTGCAGAGTCCTCCCAGCTTGCATATTAAAAGTCTGATCAGTTCCCCCAAATTGAATGTCAGCATCCAGGTGGTAACTATCATATCCCTGCATTAGGGGGTAAATAGTTTCCGGCAAACTAACTCTCTCTCCTTTTGTTAAGCGCTTTTTTATTAGTTCTCTACTAATAAAATCATTTAAGGAAAAATTCTTAGCAATTCCCAAAATATCTCCAAAATTTAGTTTAGATAACCACTCACTGTTATGAACAACTTTTACAATCGAAAAATCCAAAAACTTCTCTGCCTGTCTTTTGTAGGTTTCAAAATTAATTTTTATTTCCTCATCGGTCAGTATTGGTCTTTCCGTTTCTTTGTCAGAGGTGTCTCCAATTTTGGCAGTAAAGTCTCCAATCAAAAAAGTTACTTGGTGCCCCAAGTTTGCCATTATTTGCAATTTGCGAAGACCAAAAGCGTGCCCAAGGTGAATTCTGGTAGCCGTTGGGTCTATCCCCATATAGACATTAAGAACTTTCCCAGAGCTAAGAAGTTCCAAGAGCTTCTCTTTACCAGGAATAATATTCTCCATGCCACGAGTGAGCAGAGACTCAATTAACTGCTTTTTTCTGTTCTCCTCCATAGCCATAATTTTACCTCATTTGCGAATTCTAGTTTTAAGTACAAACAACCATGCTACAATACTCATCAGCACATTCTTATACCAAAAAAAGGAGTCAGCATGTATTTTCTCCGCCTAGCCCTTAATCTTTCAGTCGGAAAACCGATTCAGTTGGACGACTTGAAACAAATTCTCTCAAGTCTAGACTTTGGAGAGATAAAACAAAGCCACTTGCCCAATCAAGCCACCATCATCGGAAAGCCATCAGAACGGAAAAAAGCTATTTTTCAAATCGCAGAAAACTTTTGGGGTTTGACCGCAACAGACTGGTTAAATCTGGAAGCCGATTGGCAGACTCAAGCCAGAAAAAGTATTGATAGTGACGAAACAGGTGGCAAGGACGAAACAGATGATGTTATCTCAGCCGAACTACTTGTCCGAATTATTGCCACCAGCTCAGTTGTTTGGCAACAAGGACAGCTCCCTACTCTCATTACCATCGAAGCAATTCATGCCCTCAACCAAGCTCTCGGCGACGCCATCGTCAAAGGTCGAACTCGGATGCAAAAAGTTCCCTATGATAATGAAAGGGGTTGGATCACTGTTTACTCCTACCTTCGCCAGTCAGGTGTTATGGTCGGTACCGGTGGTGGCAAATACCTCCCCAATCCCGAAGTGTCTTTGTTTTACCTTTTGAAACTTTTAGACCGCCAAGTAATTAACCCTGAAGTATACAACATATAATCACAGACCAAAGAGGAGTCAAAAGACTCCTCTTTTCTTTATAAACCACACCACAACAATTTACTCATACCGTCTTTTGTTAAATTATTATCTTTTCTTTAATTTCTCGATTAAGCTTCACTAACACCTCATCCGTACTCATCACACCAAGATCTTTCTGCCCTCTAGCTCGCAAGGACACTGTTTTATTTTCCGCCTCTTTCTCTCCCAAAATTAGCATATATGGAATCTTCATGGCTTCAGCATTGCGAATTTTCTTACCAAGGGACTCAGCATCAGTATCTAGCTCCACTCTTATACCTGCCTTTTTCAGACTTTCGGTCACTTCCATTGCATACTCCATTACTTTCTCAGAAATTGGCAAAACTTTTACTTGTACAGGTGAAAGCCAAACAGGCAAAGCTCCATTTGTGTGCTCCAATAAAAATGCTGCAATTCTCTCAATCGCTCCAATACTAGATCTATGGACTACCAAAGGTCTTTTTTCTTCACCATTGCTATCTATGTACTTCAGGTCAAACCTGGTTGGCATTACAAAATCGTACTGCACCGTAAAGGCAGTTTCTTCCACCCCATTCATTTTTGTCATTTGCACATCGATCTTAGGACCATAAAAAGCAGCTTCATCTTTTGCCTCTACAAACTCCACATTCCTCTCTTTAAGAACTTTACGCAAAATTTCCTCAGAGTCTTCCCAAGCCTTTGGGTCATCAAAGTATTTTTCTTTATTCTCTCTGTCTCCAAGTGATAGTCTGTATTTGTAGTTTTCACCCATTTTTAAACCAAATACTCCTGCCATATAGTCAATCAAATCTAATGCAGATGCAATTTCTTTATGAGCCTGATCAGCATCGGCACAGATTATGTGAGCATCAGCCAAACAAAAGGAACGAACGCGAGTAAGTCCAGATAAAACTCCGGATAATTCATATCTATAAAGTTTTGCCATCTCGGCAATTCTCATTGGTAGTTCTCTATAGCTTCTTGGTTTACTCAGATAAAGCTCAAAGTGATGAGGACAAGTCATGGGGCGAAGCATAAATTCTTCTCCATCAACATCTATCGGAGCATACATTGTGTCTTTGTAGTAAGGGTAGTGACCAGACTTTTTGTACAAATCTATTTTTGCAATATCTGGTGTATATACATGCTGGTATCCCCAAGATAACTCAGTATCTACCACAAATCGCTCTAACTCTCGGCGAAAAGTAGCTCCACGAGAAGTCCAAAGAGGTAGCCCTTTACCTACCGTATCTGAAAAGGTAAACAGGTCTAGTTCTCGGCCTAATACTCTATGATCTCTGGGGTCTAGATTTTCTTCTATGTTTTGTGGTTTATTATCCATTTTTTGTATATTTAAATAATTACGAAACAATTCAAAAATTCGCATGAACCAATGTTCTTTGTGCCACGCTACGCAGGTGCGAAATGCTTGGTCCCGCCCATGGCGGGATTTCGCTCCGAGTATCGAGATAGTCAGATTCCGCAGGAGAATCTGAACTATCGGTGGCCAACAAAGAATGTGGTGATTAAGCGAATTTCAAATTGCGTTAAAAAACAAAAAACTACCGATCCTGCAGGAGCCCTTTTGGGGCGGTTCCATCCTGCTTGCTTGGTAGCTCTTTATTCATCAAATCTGGTATTGATCACCTGTTTCTCCCTGGTTGGTAGCCAGATCAGCAAAACAATTCAACTAATCCAAATTATACACTAATTGACTTTTAATATTTGTGTAATAAAATCAATCTGTAAGTTTCTCATGCGGGTGAGCCCGAAGTTGCGGTATACCGCAGTTCTGGAAAACATGCCACCCGCTCCTAAAACCCAAGGCCTCAATCAATGAGGCCTTTCTTTTTTTCTAAAAGGCCTCTTGACAAGTTAGCACTCTTTATATTAGACTGATAATTAGCTTAAGCAAATATTATTAATTACTATTAAAAATTACATAAAAAAAACATATGTCATTTGATATAGTTCCAAAATCTTTTCTCTCCTTCCCCAAGTCACTCTTGAGTGACGACGACTTCTTTGCTCCTTCTGTTACTGGCTCAGATATTTCTGTCTCCGAAGACGATAAAAATGTCTACATCGAAGCCAACATGCCAGGACTAGAAGCAGACGATATTGAAGTTACTTATCACAAAGGCCAACTATGGCTAAGAGGCGCCAAAAAAGAGGAAGAGGAAAATAAAAAGAAAAAATACTACCGCATGTCTAGCTCTTCATTTAGCTATCGCCTCGCTGTCCCTGGCGACATAGACGAAAAAAGCGAACCAGATGCCGAGTACAAAAACGGTGTTATGAAAGTAACATTTAAAAAGCTGGCAGAGGCTCAACCCAAAAAAATATCGGTAAAAAAAACCTAAAGCCCTAACTCGAATAGCAAATCGGTTACCCTAAAAAAGACCCCTCAAGGGGTCTTTTTAATATACAAAAATATACCACGATTATTGACAAACGTTTCCTATAGTCATAAAATCTCCACATCTCGACCTTAACTGTCTCTGATGAGTTGGAGATTGGGTCGCGACGATGAAGTCAGCTAGAGTAACCACTGGGGTTACAAGTGTGGTCGACGGGCGATATACCCGTGCTTAACGCCACTTCCAAAGCGAACGGAGCTGTTTACCAGCATCCCTAAGTTCTGGATTCTAGAAGAGTTCCTGATTTCATCTATTACAACCCCTGTCGCCGTTCGCGACGACAGCCCGTCACCACACACCAAGGTGACGGGATTTTTTTTATTTCTTTACTCGCAATGGTGGGAACAAAGTCCCCTCCCTACCAGATACATTCTCCATAAACCAAAACAGTCGCTCCGAGAAGCCAAACCCAGATGTCGGCGGCATACCGTATCTCAGCATCTCCACAAAGTCCATGTCCAGCATCTGTGCCTCATCATCACCCGCATCTCGAGCCCCCTGTTGCTCCAAAAAGCGCTCTAGTTGCTCGTCTGGATCATTTAGCTCACTATAACCATTCCCAAGCTCAGATCCTCCTATAATCGGCTGAAATCTTTCTGTCAGATCCGGATTTTCTGGTTTATTTTTAGCCAAAGGCGACACAAATTTAGGCACATTGACCAAAAATGCAGGTCCTGCAATCTCCTTGCGAACAATTTTCCACAAGTTATCTATTAGTCTCATTCTGTTTATTTCTCCAGTAAGTTTCACCCCCGCCTCAGTCACCGCTGTTTTCATCTTTTCTTCATCATCCACAAAAACATCAATTCCTGTTTTCTCTTTAATAGAACTTACATAATCAATCTCGTCCCAATCTTTACTCAAATCAAATTTATACCCTCTGGTCTCAAACACAGACGTTCCATAAATCTCTTTGGCCAAGTGGCGATAAAGGTCCCGAACCAACTCCATGTTATTTTTGTAGTCAGCAAAAGCCAAATACCACTCGCACTGGTAATACTCTGGCATGTGTTCGTCATCCATTCCTTCGTTGCGAAAGTTTGGGCCCAAAGTAAACACTTTCTCGTAGCCAGCTCCAATTAATCTTTTTTGATAAAGCTCAGTAGAAATTCGAAGGTAAAAGTCCTGATCTATCGAGTTCATATGAGTGGTAAATGGTTTCGCATCAGCTCCACCAGTCACACTCTCTAAGACCGGTGTCTCTACCTCCATAAATCCTCTCTCTTGCAAAAACTTTCTTGTCTCACTCCAAAACTTCGCCTTTCTCTCAAATCTTCTCTGTTTTTCCTCATTCATCAAAATATCCAAATACCTCTTGCGAATGGCATCATCCGGATCAGTTATCCCTTCCCACTTGTCTGGCAATGGTAATCTGGACTTAGTTAGTAACTTGATCTCCGAAACCATCAGGGACACTTCACCAGTTCTTGTTTTTACTATCTCTCCGGTTGCCTGAATAATATCCCCAAGATCCAAAAGCTCCAAGTCTTCAAAACCAATTAGCTGCTTTTCTTTATTGGTAATTTCCAGGGTATCAGCTCTAATAAAAAGTTGAATTCTGCCACTCTGGTCCTGAATCTGCCCAAAAATAAGTTTTCCATGCTCTCGCCAAGCCATTATCCGACCCGCCAAGGTCATTATTTTTCCATTATATTTTTCAAAGTTATCAACAACTTCTTTGTTTGCTAGGTCCTTTTTAGATTTAGCGGGGTACAAATCAATACCAATAAGTCGAAGATGTTCAATCTTCTTTTCTCGCTCTTTTAGGATTTCATCTAGTCTACTTGCCATATCAGCTATTTTAACCTAAACTACTTACCACTTCACCTTAAAAAAACAAAACGGAGGCTTACATGTCCGAATTGGAATATATTTACAAAAATATTCTCAACTATTTCAAATCAGTTTTTGACTTTTCTCTATTAAGCGGTGACGGCGATACCTTTATTGGTCTTACCTACATCAAAAGAGTTCCTGGTTTAACCCCCGAAATCTCCTCTGTTTATTTCTACCCTCAAAGTCCAAACAAGCCCGACAAAAGCATAAACGAACTAATTCAACTCATTTTTAACCTCACCACCAATTACCTTAAAAATGTCAAGGAAAAAGTCTCTGTCTATATTGACAACACTGGTTACGCAAGCTCCTTTGTTTTTGGACAAAGAGATATTCTGATTGTTTTAATTATTTCAGATCCAGATAACTACAACTTCCTTTTTAAGACTATCGAAAATCAACTAAATGTACTTTCCACCAACAAGACATAACTTGACAATCCTCTCCTAAAAACTTATACGACGAAGTACCAAAGACCTTACAAAAGTGAGGTCTTTTTATATCTACATCTTCTCCACCACTTCAATACCAAGCAACTTCATTCCTTTTTTAATTCCCTCTGCAACCGCGTTTACCAACACCAATCTTTCCTTCTCTCTACTGTCTCCCAAGACTTTGTTGTGATCATAAAAGGCGTTAAACTTCTTAGCCACCTCAAATAAGTACCCCGCCACCAAGTGTGGAGCAAAGTTTTTCGCTGCATCCTCCACTATTTCACCTTCGGCAAACCTCATCAGCAATCTAGCCAAATCTCTCTCTTCTCCCTCAAACAATATTTTGAGTTTTTGAGTTTTTTCTGTTTCGAGTTTTTCTACTATCTTCTTTGCTCTCACGTATGCGTAATTAATATACGGTGCACTATTCCCCTCCATAGCCAGTGCCTCCTCCCAACGAAAAACATAATTAAGCTCCGGCGATCTTCTTAGCTCATTATATTTAATAGCATTTATCGCCATTTTTTCCGCATCCACATCTTCACTTTTTACAAAGTCCCTTGCCTCATCTCCTGCTTTTGCAATCAAATCCTCAAGTTTAATCGTGTTTCCCTTCCTCGTACTCATCTTCCCCTCTGGCAAAGTAAGCAAACCATGAGCCACATGGACAAACCTTACATCTTTGGTTTCATTTGGCCACAACATTCTTGCTGTCTCAAACACTTGTCGAAAGTGCAATTTCTGCTCCGAGCCTACTTCGTAAATATAAAGATCTGCATTAAGTTTTTTCTCTGTTAGTCTTTTTTGTATTGTTGCCATGTCACGAGTCATATAAGTAGTTGACCCATCAGACTTTACAAGCATTGCTGGGGGCATATATTCTTTTCCATTCTTTTCAAATTTAATTATGTATGCCCCCCTCTCTCCTTCAGTTGCAATTCCTTTTCTCTTCAAGTCCTCAATAATCTCCAGCATCATCTGCTCATATACGCTTTCTCCGTACATATTTTCAAAACTAACTCCAAGTTTTTTGTATATCTCATTAAACTCTTTCATCGACACATCTATGGCTAGTTGCCAAATTTTTCGGGCATTAGCGTCGCCTTGCTCCAATCGCAAAAAGGCTTCTCTTGCCTTTTCTTTTAAGTCCGGATTATCCGAGATTCTGGTATTAAACCTCACATACAACTCTTCTAGCTCGCCAACACTCATCTTAGAAATATCCAAGTTCTCTTCTTCCACGGCAGCAATTATCATCCCAAACTGTGTTCCCCAGTCACCCAAGTGATTATCGTTGGTTAGGCTAGCCCCACTAGCTTTGTAAAGATTAAATAAGGCCTGGCCAATAATCGTCGACCTCAAATGCCCCACCGAAAACCTTTTAGCTATATTTGGCGAACTATACTCCACCAACACTTTCTTTCCCTTCATCCAATCAGAATCGCCAATTTCAATCTCACTCTCTGTCATTCCGGGCTTGACCCGGAATCCAGAAACTCCACTAATTTTCTTTCCCAGATACTCATCCCTAACCCAAAAATTAATAAACCCAGGCCCAGCAACTTCAATTTTTTCCAAGTCAACTACTAGCGCAAGCTCTTTATCCTTTTTTAGTTTCTCCACCATCTCCTCTGCCAACTCTCTAGGGTTTTTACCCACAGTTTTAGACAGCACCATTGCCACATTACAAGCAAAGTCACACCTGCTTTCTTCACTTGGTCTGTCTACAGAGAAACTCTCTGTATTAAAAACCTCTTTTATAGTCTTCTCAATTATTTCTTTTACCTTCATCTCTCAAATTTTACACCACTTAGTACCCACTCACAGTACCAGTGAGATACTTTTCCACGTCCAAGGCTGCTTGGCAACCCATCCCTGCCGCAGTTACAGCTTGCTTATACTTAAAGTCCACCACATCCCCAGCACCAAAGACACCATCTACTGTAGTCTGAGTTGGATAACCCTCAATCCAATTATCCAACATTAACCCACCATTCATGGCAGTCAACAGAAAACCCTTTTCATCTAACTCCAGTTGACCTTCAAAAAGTTTCGTGTTGGGAAAATGCCCAATAGCCAAAAATAGTCCCTCAGCACTGAGTGACTTGATTTCTTGAGTTTTTGAGTTCTTGAGTTCTATCGAGTGCAACTTGTCATTGCCAAGCACTCGAGTCACTTCACTATTCCAAACAATTTTTACTTTCGGGTTGTTTTTTACTCTCTCTTGCATTATTTTGCTAGCCCTAAGCTCCTCTCTTCTTACTACCAAGTTCACCTCACTTGCAAATTTGGACAAAGCCATCGCGTCTTCAATTGCAGCGTCACCCCCACCAACCACAAAAGTATTCTTACCTCGAAAAAAAGCCGCATCACAGACTGCACACATACTCACCCCTCTACCAATAAGTTTTTCTTCTCCTACATTAAGCATTTTTGACCCTGCTCCAGTCGAAACTATTACCGTCTTTGCCAATATTTCCCTCTCACCAACAAAGATTTTTTTTATTTCCCCCTCCAACTCTACCTTAGTCACATTTTCATTTTCCAATATGGCCCCAAATCTTTTTGCTTGCTCCATCATTTCTATCATAAGGTCCGGTCCCATTATCCCCCTAGAAAATCCAGGAAAATTTTCCACTTCTGTTGTGTTCATCAGTTGACCACCAGCCGCAGTCCCAGAAATAACTAGCGTCGATAGCATAGCTCTAGCCGTGTAAATAGCCGCCGTGTAACCACTAGGCCCACCTCCAATAATAACTACGTCCCAAATTTTATTTTCCATATATATTTTATTTTTTTAAAGCTTATTTAAGTAAATGCGAGCATGAATGTTAAAGCAAACTTACGCAGTTCAAATTTGCTTGGTTCCCCCGAAAATCGGGGGAAAATTTGAACGAGTATGTAGATAGTTTGCAATCGCAGGAATTGCAAAACTATCGGTTGCGTTAAACATGTTTGCGAGTGTTTACTTAACTACGCTCTCTACCATTTTAATATAAGGATCTCTTCCACTAAAACCCGCTTGTCTGGCCACTTCCTTTCCTTTCTCAAAAAGAATTACAGTGGGAATACTCATAACTCTATAATCACTAGCAACTTTCTGATTTGCGTCAACATCTAGCTTACCTACCAATATTTTTCCTTCATATTGCTGAGCCAGCTCTTCTACAATTGGCGAAACCATCCTGCATGGCCCACACCAATCAGCAAAAAAGTCCACCATCACTGGTTTGTCAGACTTTAAAACTTCCTCATTAAATGTTTGATCAGTAAAATTTTGTACTGCCATTTTTTAAAATTTAAATATTAATTTATAGGAACCTCTTCAATAACTGTGTGTATTCTTCCTTACTACAACTCCCAGCAGCTTCAGCCAAAAGCGTTTTAGCGATTCCTTTAAGGGAGCTAACCGATGCCACGATCTGTGTCACCACCGCCTCGCACTTTTTATCTTCAGCGATCATTTTTTCTATGCCTCCCACTTGACCCTGCACCCTCTTTAGTGCCACTTGTAACTTCTTTTTTTCCTCTACAGTCATTTTTGATTTTTTGAGTTCTAACTTCTTTTATGATACATACCCCTAAGAGGTATGTCAAGAGGTCAAAACCTCATTGCCAAAACAAAATAAACAAAACAAACTCCAATCAAAACATTTCTTTTTTCTTCATGGCTAAGTTCTCTTTTTATCTGCCAAAACCACTTATCATATCTATGTCTGTCGTAGAAGTAGTCATAAACAAAATCAAAAACCAAGTGAGTGCCAATTCCCAAGATAAACCCACGCGAAAAATCATTAACCACGCTTGTCATAGTCAAAAACCCCAAAACTGACCAAACAAAAAGAAACAAAATACTTCTCATTATTTGCATTTTTGGCTCTTGGTTTTCAGCAAGCAAAGACTCAATATTTTGTTTTATCATTCTTTTGTCAAAAAATGCCTTTAGCCTATCTGTCCAAACCTCATTTGGATGCGTAAGTAGCCCAAAAACAAAACTATCAACAAACACAAACAAAAACCCAATTATCGCTCCCATCAACCACCACAAAAGTCCTAGATCAACATAAAAACCACTACCAATCAAAGTCCTTACTATCAAAATTCCCAACACTCCAAACAAGACATACTGATGAAGTAATATTTTGTTTATTTTATTCATCTAATTTATTCTATATCAACTCGATAACAAGCGCCTACTCTTTCAACCCCACTCACTAATTTCTTCCTGAGGTAATCGCATCTTCTTAGGTGTAACCACCAATAGAGTCAAGGCAGAAAAAGCTAAAATCATTCCCACAGCCACAAATGTGTTTTTTTCACCAACAATAGTCGTAATAAATCCAGAAATAATTGGTCCCAAAACATACGCTAGGCTGGCAGTTGAACCAGACAGACCAATCATGTGTTTACCTTCTATTCCCATTCTATTAACAACATCCGAAAACACAGCGTCTTTAAGTGGCCAACAAAAACTAGCAGATATTCCCACCAAAAAAGAAATTATAAGCATTAACCACAAACTGTTACTAAGAGACAAAAATATAAGTAATATTCCACAAATCAGTACAAAAAACTCCGCCAATTTCTTTTTACCTTTATATATCCCTAGTTTAGCAATTAATAACCCCATAAATATCATTGGCAACTCGTAAAACGGCAAAAACATCCCACCCCAAAAACTTTTCTCTGCCAAGTTATCCGAAAGCACTGTCCCAGTTGTCCAAAAAGTAGCGTCTAACAACCCTAGTAACAGACCTATTGTTACTATTGGCCAAACGCTTTTTAATAAAACCAGCCAATGTTTAAACTCAATAAACACACTAGAAACAATCAACTCATTTCCCATGTCCAATGAATAATCTTTTTTAATTCTTCCTTTCACTAGCCAAATAAGCAAACCAACAAAGATAAAAAACATAGCCATTAACACAGCTTGACTATCACCATATTTCAAGGCCACACTACTACCTAAGATCGGACCCAAAAAATAAGCAAGTCCTCTAAAAGCTCCCAGTATTGACCAAGCTCCAGCTCTAAAATGGGCCGATACCGTCGAAGAGACAAAAGCTTGGCCACCAAAACCCAAAAATTCATAATACATTCCCCAAACAGCCATCCCTGTCAAAAACACAGCCAAAATCGGCAAATAAACCGATGTCAACATTGTTAACCCAAAGATTAAACTAGCTACAATCGCAAACAGCATCATTTTTGCAACCACAACCTTCTTCAAAAACTGAGGTAAAACCAAGTCAGCCAAAAAACCCACTATTGAAGAGAATGCCAATATTAGCCCCATCAACAAAGGGCTCCCTACCGACTTTTGAATATAAGCAGGAACCCAATCGCTCATAATAGCATCGCCCAAAAAGACAAAAAACAACATCATGCAAACAAAGACTAGCTGCGACCAAACCGCAAGTTTAAAATCACCCGCTACCAATCTAACATTCATCAATTAATAATATCAAAGTCTTATCTTATTTTTGTTCTAGATTTTTTATTTCTTCTTTTATCTGTCTTACTTTCCACATAAACAATCTTGCCTTATTTCTAGCATTTGAGTCCATCACAAAACTTTTCGCCTTCTCGAGAATCTCTCTAGCTGTATTTTTTGCCATTCGCATATATATAGGTGTATGTGCGGTATCGTCTAGCGCCACGGCGAGTCTATAAGCGTAGTCTTGAAATTCTCTACTTATTCTTTTTTGTTTATCTTCATCAAAGTCATACCCATCAAACACTTTAACTATTTTTGTAAAGCCGTTGTCCATATATTCTCCTGATTATATTTTACTTCTTACTTCTTTATAATAAATATGTTGTTTTATGAAAATCAAAAGCCTCAATCTAGTAAATTTTAAAAAATTCCTTAAAACCTACCGTTCCACAGTCAAACTTGCCTGGCAAACAAACAAGAAGTACTTTTTTTTTATTACTATTGTCGGCGCCATAGAAGGTCTACTTGTTTATCCAGAGCTTTTAATTACCAAAAATATAACAGATAACATCATCAGGGGTATTAGCACTTCAGACTATCTAGAACCACTTAAAACTATCTTTTTCCTAACCGCAATCACTATCATAATTAATCAAATCCAGCAGCTTATCACTGACTTTGCGGATGTTTACTCAAACACTCTATCTGGATTAATGAAAGAAACTATCAACATCAATCTAAGTCGTAAAATAAATTCACTTCCAGTTTCCCAAGCAGAAAACCCAGAAGTAAGAAATACATTCCAAAAAGTACAAGAGGCCTCTGGTAATGCTGTTTGGGCAATAACTACCCCCCTAAGCACCTTTCCCACCATTTTTTTTGGCTTAGTTAGCTCATCCGTTCTTATTTTTAGTTTCAACTTTCTAGTTATGATTCCAGCAATATTGTTTGCCCTGCCAAGAATAAACTTTGGTATAAAAAGAACAAACGCTTGGAGAGCAATCAGAAACAAATACTCACCCGTGTGGAGAGTCTGGGGTGCACTAGATGATTTCGCCAACAAAGGTCGTTATTTATACGAAAACAAAATTCTAAACCATGTCGATCTATTACTAAATCGTCGTCTCAAACTAACTATTCAATATTTCAAAGAAACCGAAAAACACCGTCTCAAGTTCAGCAAACTTCAACGTCTATATTCTGCTCCACTTATTCTTTTTGAAAACGGAACCAAGCTATACCTCTTCTACTTAGCTATGACAAAGATAATGTCACTAGGTACGGCACAAGCAACCAACTCCTCAATAACTCGCTTTATTAACTACGTAAGTAGATTAATTAGAGAAACTAGTGACCTCTATCAAAACTTCACCTTTATAAATGACTACGAAAACTTTACAAACCTTACAAATGAAGAATCATCTGGCGCAATTGTCAGCTCAAAAATTGACAAGGGTCTCGTTTTCAAAAATGTCTGGTTCAAGTATCAAAGCGCCACTGACTGGAACATAAAAAATATTTCTTTTTACATTAGTCCAACCGAAAACACTGCCATAGTCGGAGAAAACGGTGCCGGCAAAACTACTTTAATAAAATTAATTTGTCGTTTCTATAAACCTCAAAAGGGACAAATAATACTTGATGGAAAGGACATCTACGACTATGATCTTGCCTCTTATCGTCGGTCAATTTCCGCCCTTTTTCAAGATTTTGCTCAATACCCATTTTCCGCAAAAGACAACATTCACTTCGGTGATGTAAGCAAAAAATTAAAAATGAAAGATATCAAAATGGCCGCCAAACACACTGACATGCATAACTTTATCGAAAAATTGCCCCAAAAGTACAATAATCCCTTGGACAAAGAATTTGCACATGGTATAGAACCTAGCAAGGGCCAATGGCAAAGAATAGCACTTTCTAGAACTCTCTACAAAGATTCACATATTATTATTCTCGATGAACCAACCAGTAACGTTGATCCAGAATCCGAAGAAAAAATCTTTGATTCGGTTATGAAGTTAGACAAAGACAAAATGATTTTTCTCGTCTCACATCGTTTTAGCACAGTGAGAAAAGCAGATAAAATACTGGTCATCGAAAACGGACAACTAATTGAAGAAGGTGACCATAAAAAATTAATGAAAAATAAGTCACGCTACTTCGACCTCTTCAACTTACAAGCCCAAAGTTACAAGTAATTCATCACAGCTCTCCTCAATCACATCCTCCAAGGCATCTTCTTCATCAGTCGAAAAATTAGATAGTACATAATCGGCTCCACTCTCGTCAAAGCGGTTTTGCGCCCTACCATCAACCCCAATTCGGAGTCTCCAAAAATCGTTTGTTTGAACCGTACTTTCAACAGAGCTGACTCCATTGTGAACCTTAGGGCCCTTTCCTTTTTGAATTTTGTAGTCCCCAAGCTCTATGTCCAAGTCATCATGAACTAAGATCAAATCTTCAGCATTAATTTTATAAAAATCCATTATTTTCCTTACTGCTCTGCCGGAATCATTCATAAAAGTAGTTGGCTTAACTAGCAACACGCTGCCTTTTCTACAAATATACGCTTCTTGTGATTTGTCTTCCCTAAATGACTCACCACCAGCCAACTTCTCCACAATTCTAAAACCAACGTTATGACGGGTTCGTCTATATTTATCACCAATGTTTCCTAGACCAACTACAATTTTCATTTAAGAGGCTAATTTATATACTATAATTCTAACAGCCCATGACCAAAAAACCATTTTTCTCCATTATTATCCCCGCTTTAAACGAAGAAAAATATCTCTCCTTGCTCTTATCAGACCTATCAAATCAAACACTAAGAGACTTCGAAGTTATTGTTGTCGATGGTAAATCAGAAGACAAAACTGTCAAAATTGCCAAGTCATTTTCTGACAAACTCCCAAGTTTAGAAGTGGTCAGCTCAAATGTTCGCCATGTTTGCACACAACGAAATCTAGGGTCCAAAAAGGCAAGCGGAAAATACCTCATTTTTTCAGACGCTGACAATAGACTGCCTGAATTTTTCTTGGTTGGAATCAAATATAAAATCGAACTACTAAATGCCGACCTCATCACTCCCTGGTTTAAGCCAGATAAGGCAAATAGATCAAACGACACTATTGCTATCGGCATGAATTTAGCTCTAGAACTCCAAAAATCCCTATCCAACCCAATGATGCTCGAGTCTCTAATAGCAATTAGTAAAAAATCGTTTCAAAAAGTCGGAGGTTTCGACGAGTCTGTCAACTATGCCGAAGGAAGAGAATTTGCCGAAAGTGTCTTAAGAGAAAATCTCAACTGGCAAATTGTAAAGGATCCAACTTACCAATTCTCATTTCGACGCTTCAGAAAATTCGGAATCCTAAAACTAATGAAGAACACCACCGCCCTAGGTCTAAGCAACTTACTAGGAAAAGACTACAAAAACAAACTAGCACAAGATCTTTACCCCATGATAGGTGGAAACTTATTCAAAAAACCCAAAAAGCAAAAAAGCAAATTTGCCAAAACCATAACCAACCTTTTAAAGAAAATCGAAAGTTTCTAAACCACCAAAAACTGCAAGCCTACAAACATCAAGTAAACCCCAATTAGCGTTAGGCCCTCCCATCTCTCCAGCTTTCTCTTAGACCTTGTAAACAACCAAAAAAGCCCCAAAATCACAATCATAAATATTCCAGACACTCCCTTTTGTACCGAAGAATCAAAAACTACCGGCGCAATCATAGCTATGACACCTAAGATAAAAGTAGAGTTCACAATTACACTCCCCAAAATGTTACCAAGCAAAAGCGAGTTGTCTTTTTTGTACGAAGCAGCCAGAGTCAAAACCAACTCTGGCATTGTTGTTCCAAAAGCCAAAATAAGCAAACCAACCCAATACGCATTAACCCCAAGACCACCAGAAACCTTTAAAACCAGCTCAATAAGATAATTTGAGGTGATCACCATCAAACCAAGAGACAAGAGCAATAAAAACAGATGCAAAACCCAAGACAAACCACCTTTTATTTTCCAATGAGTCTTCTTGTGCTTACTAAGTTTTGAGTTCTTTATATGATCAGAAACCATCAGCATATTTTTTGCATAAAAGAAATAAGCAAAAATTAGCAAGCCACCGTCAATTCTAGATAATAACCCATCACTCATTAACACAAATGGAAGCATTGCCATTCCCAAAGCCATCCACAAGTCTTTTTTAAGGTAGTCTCCTATTACAGGAATTACCCCAGCGACCACAGCTGCACCCCCAACTATAAAACTTAAATTTGCCAAATTTGCCCCAATTAAGTTACCCAAAGCAATTTGAGGCTCACCTCTCAAAGCTGAAACAATTCCTACCGAAAACTCCGGTAAAGAAGTAGAAAAACTCACCAAAAACGTCGCTAGTAACAATTTGTTAACCTTAATCTCGTGAGAAATTTTTTCAAAGACATCAACAGCAATACCAGAAAACAAAACCAACAAGATAATTAAAAACAAACCAAACAGCAAATCCAAAAGCATAAATTAATTAAAACACATTTCCAGACAGTTTACCTATTTCTAGTACTTCCTCCCAGGTTGTAATCCCGTTAACACCCTTATCGTCTCTAAACTTTACCAATCTCGGGAATCTCAAGGCGACACCACCAGAGTGGGATGGACTCTTCGTTATCTCGTCAGCTGCAATTTCCACTACCACATTTGGCTCAGTCCAAACATCTGGCTTTAGAATATCCTCCACCACAACCTTATTCGACTTAGATGTCAGTTTAAATTTATCTAACTTCTTTTTTAATTCCACAAACTCTTCATCTGTAAGGCCTGTCCCTATTTTTGCCAAACTCACCCAAGATTCACCCTTTTTAGTTCCAACCAAAAAAGCTCCAATACCAAAACCAGATCTTTTCCCTTTACCAAAATAATAACCCAAAACCGCCAAATCAAAGGTGTCAGCCAGCTTTCCACTAGTACCCTCTGCTTCTTTAATCTTTACCCAATTCCAACCTTGCCTACCAGGTAGATATTCTCCGTCCCATTTCTTCATCACAGCTCCCTCATATCCATCTTCCAAAAATCTTGTGTGAATTTCTTCTAGTTCAACAGGCTCAGTGGTTTTAATAGATTCATCAACAACCAAAACCTTGTTTTCCAAAACCTGCTCACCCAAAATTTTCCTTCTCTCAAAGTAAGGTCTACTAAGTAGGTTCTCTCCGTTACAAAACAAAACATCAAAACAAAAAAATCTAAGCGGTACACTAGCAGCAGCCTCTTCTACTCCGTGTTTCCTCTTTCGTGTTATTGTCTCCTGAAAGCTCAATATTCTACCTGTCTTTACATCATAACCTACAGCTTCACAGTCCAAAATTATCTCTCCAGACTTTACAAACTCACCCATTTTCTTTAGTTCGGGGAACATTGCGCTACTCTCCTCCAAATTTCTCGTAAACGATTTAACAGTCCAGCTATCTGAAGACTGAGATCTGATATCTGATATCCTACGAAAGTGGATTTGCACTCTAGTGCCGTCATATTTTGGCTCAATGGCCACCTCAGACATATTTTTTACTATCTCCTCATAAGTGTTCAACCTTTGGCAAAGAGCAGAAACAATTGGAACCCCAACCTTAACTGTGATTCTTCGCAAACCGGACACTCCCTCACTTTTAAAAACCTTCACTATTTCACCGCTGTCAGGATATAGTTGATAAACTCTATCCAGTTCTTTTCGCAAAGACTTGTCTCCATTACCAATTTTAGACAAAGCGTCGAAAATAGTTTTCTCCGAAAAACCAAGTCTCAACTTTCCCATTACCATTCGCACAATAAATTTTCCTTCCAAACTGGAGGTTGTCGATATTAGCTCGGATAACTTATTCACTTTAAGATCTTGGCTACCCGTACCCTCAAAGTAAGCAACTTCTTTAAGCGCCACAAAAACATCACCTAGGCTTAAATTTTTACCTGTCCCACTTTCTCTATAGGAAACCACTAACGCTCCAAGATCCCCCAACTCTTTATATTTCTTTTCCACAACTTCTACACTCTCCCCAGAGGCCATCGCGATAGCTCTTACCACCATCTTTCCTGCCATACTAAACTCTCTGTTGTCATAGACAGGACCAAGTAAACCCTGGGTCAGATAAACACCCATCGCAGTTTCTCCCAAGCCCATCTTCTCAATCAACTCAGCCAAGACTTCGGCTATCTCTAACCGAGAACTTATTTTTTCCAGTCGTTCCAAATACTCTGCAAATTCTCTAAATAACATATTGCTAGTATAGCAACCCCGGACTAAAAAAAACAAAAATCAGATCACACATATTGTGACGATATTTTGCAAGGTGCGTAGAGCATGGTCCCCGCCACAGGCGGGGTCTAGGCACCGCAAACAAGAAAATTTTCCCGCTGGGGAAATCTTTCGGTCGGCCACAATGTGTGTGATTAAATTTAAACTGTTTTTTAACCAAAACTCTTCACCTTCCCCAAAACATAGACAGCCCCTTTCGTCTTTCCCCTCTTCCTCACCATTTTCTTATTAACCAAATCTTTAATATCTCGCAAAATAGTGTCATCTGACACTAGTGGCAAAATCTCTCTAATTTGCTTAATAGTCATTTCATTTCTTGTCGTGATTTCTTCCATAATCGCAAGTTGTCTCTCCGACAAAGCTACCGCCCTACCACCGCCACTTCTATACTTAACCGAAACCCCCTCAATGTTCAACGCTCTCACTCTTGCTTTGCTTGTGGATAATTGCAAAATACCTACAAAATACTCAATAATCACAGTCAACTCCCAACCACTCTGTTCATAAGAAACAAAAGCTTCTCTCAGTTTTTCTTTAGATCTATATATCTCTTCTTCTAACAGAACCCACTTAGTTTCATAGCCAAAAGAACCCAAAAAGGCATAACCAAAAAAAAGTGCTGTAATCTCGTTATAGTTTTCAAATGGTGCAATCCTCATCAACTCTGCCATACAAACAGCAAACTTCACCATTGGATGAATCTGGTCTATTCCACTGTTTTCAAACCACAACATAAACTCTTCTAGTTGATAAGGTAACTCATTCGCCAATGCATGAGTTACAAAAGTCTCTCCACTTATCAAACCACTTCTAAGTACCCCCACCTGGCTAGATGGCACCATTCTTTCTCCAATTAGCTTGTTTATCTGCAACATTTCCTTAAACAGAACTTTCTCTTGAGCAAATCTATTAGAAATATAAGATATCTGGTCAACTAACTTACATGTATTAATAAGGTTCAAAACAATTTGCAAGTCTCTCTCTTTAATGATAAGACCTAGTCGACTGGCAACCTCCGCTGTCTTTTCATCTCTATCTGGCTCATCTGTAACAATTTTACTCACACTCTCTAAATCTATTGATAAACCCAAAAGCCTTGTTCCGCCAAAAATTCTCTTTACTAATGATTCTGTTTTTAGTCTTTTTGTCCACTCAACTGGAACCTCTACAGATTTTAAATAGAACAAATCTAGCTCAATCTTAACTATGTTACTTAGAGTCTTATTTGTAATCGAATATTTTGGCAAAAACACAATTTATTATCGCTTTAAATGCGGTAAATCACAATCTTTTCATAACACTTCCATAAACAAGAGGAATCTCTTCTGCCAAATCCTGAGCACTAAACATCAAACTTCGCTCATCCATCAATTTTCTTCCTGCCATTTTTACTAAATACGAAGCAAAAGCACAAGAATCAAGCGGTGAATCTTTTGCCAAAAATCCCAAAGCAAGGCCCGCTGTCACATCTCCTACCCCTCCCTTTACCAGCCCATCACTACCACCGTCAATTGCCACTACTCTTACACCATCACTAACTAAAGATGTTTCATCCTTTGTTAAAACCACAATTTCATATTTTTGTGCAATATCATAAATGACTTTTGCTCTTTCATTCACATCACTAGGCTGACTAACACCAAAGACCATCTCAAGCTCTTTAGTATTAGGTGTCACTATCGCCCCCTTCGGCAACTCATCTGGTCTAATCACCTGCAAAGCACCACCGTCTACTATCCATTTTTTATTTGGAAATTTTTTAAATAATCCAATCGTTAATTCTCTTGTTTTTTGACCCTCATCGTCGCAGACAAAACCGTGCTCTTTAACATGACTTCGCATCATCCCCGGACCAATTAGTACTGCTTCAGACTTTTCTATATAACCGTCGACATCATCTTCGGGAACCCAAACAAAAGATTGAACCTGTGCTTTTATTTTATCCACCGCCTCCTTGTCATCTTTAGGGCTCACAAAATATACCATTCCCACAATTCGACTACATGCCTTAAGCGACATAATAGGAGCGCCGTGAAATAAACTACTGCCTCCAATTATCACTACTTGCCCACCAGAAAACTTGCTCCTAGTATCCTTAAAGGTTTTTGATTCCAAAAACCATTTTTCCTCAAATTTCTCTATCTTCATTTCATATATATTCTACTCCCGTCATTGCGCGTTTCGTATTCGAACCGTGGCAATCCATCCCAATCTGTCATTCCCGCGCAGGCGGGAATCTATAAAAATTAGTACAATACTATGTATGAAATCGAAACCAGCCAAAAAACCAATTCACCAAAAAGTAGCAGCCCAAACTTTTACCCTCATTACAACTTCTCTTGGATTAGTTGCAGCTCTTGCTTGGAACGAAGCTATTACCGAATACGTCAACATTTACATTAAACCCAAGTTTGCCGCCGGTTCTGGCGTTATCTCGCTCTTTATTTATGCACTAGTAATAACCATAGTCACCGTAATCGTTTCCTACCAGCTTGGTAAAATCAGCAAAAAAATCACCAAATAGTAATGAAAATCAGCCAACTTCTCGAAGAACTCAGCGCTCTAAAAATTCCAAAAGACCAAGTAGCTATAACTTCCTCTGGTCCAATTGGCATTAGAGATCTAAGAGATATTGGAGATCTAGATATTATTGTTACCCCAAAAATATGGCACAAGCTCTCAAAAAAATACAAAACAACCAAAGAGGATAACTTTGAATCTATTTTTATTGGGAATATTCAGGTTCTAGGGAGTGGATCTTGGTTCACAGATCCCAAATACGGCACCATCGAAGATGATATCAAATATGCTGACATTATCGATGGAAACAGATATGTAAAGTTAGAAAAAATCTTGATGATCAAAAAAATGAAAGATCGCCAAAAAGATATAGATGACGTAAAACTAATCGAAAATTATCTCGACAAACCCTAAACGAGGTCTATTCTCCTTGCTTTTTTAAACATAGCGGCATCATCTTCATCTGCAGTTGTCACAATCACCTGTCTACCTTCTGTTACCCTAAGCACCTCTCTTTTGTGAACCATATCTAGCTCCGAAAAAATATCATCCAATAAAAGGAGAGCCTTCTTCTTTCCCATCTCTTCCAAAAAATATATTTCCCCCATTTTCATCGCCAGAACCGCCATTCTTTGTTCTCCTCTCGAACCAAATGTAGACAAGTTTCTTTCATTCTCTGTCACCAAGACCTCATCTTTATGAGGACCAACCAAGGTATAACCCACTGCCACCTCAGCATCTTTATATTGAGCCAGTCTAGTTTCACTAATCGGGCTCATCTCATAGCTCAGCTTCACTTTTTTAAACAACTCACTCTTACCAAACAGTTCATTTATGTACTTGAGTAAGTCTTGCCTCTTGGCGCTTACTATGTTTCCGTGTTTTATCAGCAGTCCATCCCAAAAAGTAAGAGCATGTCTGTTCGCAGACCCATCTCTTATCGCATCCAATATTTTATTTCTCCTTCTTAATGCTTGCTCGTAGGTAGTGATACTGTTTTCATATACCTTATCTGCTTGGATAAGAAGCTTGTCCATAAACTTCCGCCTAATATCTGCCGAACCACTAACCAGCTCCACATCTTCTGGTCTAAAAATAACTACCGGAAGCAATCCAAGCAAATCACTTTTTCTGCGAGACACACCATTAATCAAATACTTCCTTTTGTTCACTACTTTACCCATCACCAGCCCACCGTTTACAATCACCTCAATCTCCTGCTTGTCTTCTTCGCCAGACATCAAATCTGCTTTCACCTTTCCAAGCTCACACCCAAATCTGACCATCTCCTCAGTCCTGCGAGCCCTAAAACTATCCCCCAAACTGATCATATATACCGCCTCCAAAAGATTTGTCTTACCTATTGCATTTTCACCAAAAACCACATTTACTCCATTACCAAACTCAATTTCTTTTTCCTCGTAGTTTCTAAAGTCGGTTAGTTTAAGTCTCTTTATTCCCACGCCTAAAGTATACAGCACCAAACTCCTATCTTTTTTTCTCAATTACAAAGATTGTTTGCCTTCCATACATACCAAAGACCGAAATATTAGACCAACTTTGCCCGTAAACAATCTTCCAGCCTAAAGTCTTAAATTGATTTTGCCACTCGTCAACAGTTCTATAACGATGATGGTAAAACTCAAAGTTCCCAACACTGTCGCGGACGGCCACAAAAAATCTCTCCAACTTATTCCTAAAGGTATCTTCGACAATTATCAATCTTTTACAAACCCTCATCGCTTCCATCAAAACGGAAAGCTGATTTTTTCCACAGTGATGAAGAACACATATAAGCAATCCAGTGTCGAACATTTTATCTGAAAAAGGCAGATCCTTTCCGTTGTAAATTATCGGTTGTAACTTGGGGTACAAGCTCGCATTCACCACATCAATTCCTTGTGTTTTATAACCCTCAATAGTCAACAGCGCAGAAGTAGACCCGGATCCAAGACCAATATCCAAGACTTTCTTCCCTTGTAGATATTTTTTAATCAATTGCACTCGCTTGCTTGCCGTGTGCTCAGCTATTTTTACAAAAAGAGGTTGCACAAAAAAGCTAAAAACACCAAACCTATTTTTTAAATCGACAACATCTTTTACTGACATTCTTTTTTTATACTTGACAATTTGGACAATAAAAAGTCCCTCTACCACCAAGTTTAACTTTTAAAATTTTCTCGCCGCAGTTATTACATGGTTCCCCATCTCGCTTGTATGTTAAAAAGTGATTCTGATATGTCCCCCCAAGACCTTTCGTATCCACATAGTTAGCCGCGCTGGCCCCACCACACTTAATTCCTAACTCAATTACATATCGGACAGCCTTATATAGTTTTCTCGCTTCTGATACATTCAGATCACACGCCTTTCTAGTTGGCAATATTTTTGCCATATTCAACGCGTCATTCGCGTATATATTTCCTATGCCACCCATTAATTGCTGATCCAGCAATACCAGCTTTATTGGTTTTTTGGATTTTTTTAATACTTGAGCAAAATAGTCCAAGGTAAAACTCTCATCTATTACATCTGGTGGTAAACTACTGGCTTGCTTTTCTCGCTCTTCTCTATTAGTTATCTTTACCCAACCAAATGCCCTCATATCGTTAAAAAACAGCACAGAGTCGTCATCGAAAATAATCTCTACTCTAGTGTGTTTACTTGGTAAATCGTTTGTCCAATCAACACTCGGATGACCACCAGCAACTCTCTTCTCAAACACTTGAGTTTTGTCAGTTTTGAGCTCTTGAGTTTTTTTAGTTTTCTCTACGAAAATTAATTGTCCTGTCATCTTTAGGTGAATTTGAACAACGTCCTCGAAACCCTCAAACTCAACTCCTACCACTTTTGCCCTCCGACTAACTTTAGTAATTTTTTTACCGATTAATACATCTTTATCACCCGAAAAAATTTTCTCCCTATAAACCGTCATCTGACTCACAATTTTCCCTACCAACACCTCATTCAACTGTCTTGCAATTGTCTCAACTTCTGGCAATTCTGGCACATTCTTTAACAAATTTACTAATCACTTTTTTAATTTCTACCACAAACCTCTTCTCTGAAAACATCAAGGCTCTCGCTTGTAAAGTTTCTTTTTTCCACCGCTTTCCAACCAACTTTGCAATTGCCAATTCTAAAGTTTTTTCGTCAGTATCGGTAACCAGTATTCCAGTTTCTCCGTCAACCACCGATTCCCTAAAACCCCCACCATTAAAGGCTATTACAGGAGTTCCAGAAGCCATTGCTTCAACTGGTGTTACGCCAAAATCTTCTTCTCGTGCCAAAGCAATAAACCCTTTTGCTTTTGCATAAAGCTCTGGTAACAACTCATCACTTACTCTTCCCAAAAGCTCAACTCCTTTTATTTTCTTAAGCTGCTTTTTAACAACCGAAAATCCCACAGACTCACCTGAGATCTTTAATCTATACCCCAGTTTTTTTAGTGCCTCAGCCGCTTCCACAATTCCCTTAGCCCCTACCAAGCGAGACACAATCAAAAAATAGTCCTCTTTTTTCAAATTAGTAGACTTTTCCATTATTTCTTCCACTCTAACTGGTGGATAAACCACCACTGCTTCTCGTCTATAAAATTTCCAAACCCTTTTTTTTACATTCTCTGAGTTTGCTATCCAGTAATCAACTCGTCTTGCGCTCCAAGTATCAAACAAACGCAAAAAATGATTGACTATCACTGCATAAACTCTAACAATCCAAAATTTTTGCAAATTAATACTGGTTTCGTAGCCATACAAGAATCTGGGAGGAGTATGGCAATAAGCAATCACCTTTGTATCTTCACGCACTCTAAAGCCCCTCGCAAAAAAAGACGAACATGAAGTTATCACCAGGTCATAATTTCTAAGGTCCAAACTCCACCAAACCAAGGGGGCTAGAAATCGCAACGGACTATACAAATTAAAATACTTAAGCAAAAAACCCCACCTGCTCTCTATAATTTTTCTATCGCTAAACTCTTTTGCACAAATAGAGTTAGGTTTAACAAACGAAGTATATATAGGTGCGTCTGGATATATATTTGCAAGCTGTCGCAAAACCCGCTCGGCCCCTCCAAACTCTTTTATATAATCATGAACTAAAGCAACTTTCATATAAAAATATCGATAATTTCTTTCTCATTACCTACTTCTGGTAATTTGTTTATCAAACTTTTAAAATTTAATTCCTCAAACAGTTTTATTACCTTGTTTTTATCATAGTCAGACATCAAGCATTTTTCCCAGTCAAAATCCATAGGCACTTCCTTTTGTATTTCTGTCAAGAATCGACTTTTGATAGCCATTTCCTTGTCTTCTTCAAGTAATTTTTTAGTTCTCGGTGCTATATTTTTATCATCAATCTGCCTATAAATGTTCTCTATACTCCCAAACTCTTTTATCAGCTTTGTCGCCGTAACCTTACCAACACCTTTTACACCTGGGATGTTATCAGAGGCGTCCCCCATTAGTCCTTTTAAGTCAATTATCTGCTTTGGGCTCATACCATAAACTTCCATAACTTTATCTTCATCAAAAACTACCGACTGAGAATATTTATTTTGAATTGGCAAATACACCACAACTTTTTTCCCCTCAATAAGCTGTAAGGCATCTCTGTCTCCTGTCACAATTATGATCTGCTCCTCTTCCTTGTCATTTATCGCCACCCTTGACAGAGTCCCAATAATGTCATCAGCCTCATAGCCTTCTATCCCAAACTGTGGAATATTAAAAGCCTCAACAATTTCTTTTGTTCTGTCTATCTGACTTACCAAGGACTCGTCCATTGGTGCTCTATGAGCTTTGTAATCATCAAATTCTTTTTTCCTAAAAGTTGGTCCTTTAACATCCCAAGCGACAACAACATGTGTTGGTGATAATTTTTCAATAACTGAAAGTAACAATGTTGTGAACCCATATACAGCACCGACCAACTCTCCTTTAGGGGTTGTAAAGGGCGGATAGGCATGAAATGCTCTATAAAGAAGAGAGTTTCCGTCAATTAATACCAATTTTTTCATTTATTCAAAAGACCCTTTTTCTAAAACAACTATTTCTTCGAATTCTTCCTGTTCTATTGTCTCAATCTCAACTAACTTTTCTGAAAGCTTATCTAATAACCTCCTGTGTTTTTTAAGTATTTTCTCTGCCAAAGTGTAGGCACTATCTATTTTGTCCTTTACCTCCTCATCTACTTTTGTCTGCGTCAATTCAGATATTTTTCCCGTCTCACCATAGCTATAACCCCAAGCATTACTCTCTACTGTTTGCGAAAGTGACACCGGTCCCAACTTGCTCATCCCAAAGTCAATTACCATTCTTCGTGCAATTCTTGTGGCTCTCTCAATGTCGTTACTTGCTCCAGCAGTCAACTCATTGAATATTATTTTCTCAGCAGCCCTTCCTCCAAGCATCATTGCCATCTCGTGTTTAAGTTCACTCTCTGTTTGCTGATACTTATCAGTCTTTGGTCTACTCATAGTAAAGCCAAGTGCCATACCTCGCGAAACAATACTCACTCTATGTATTGGATCAGTCCCAGAAAGCATGTGACCAACCAAAGCATGACCCATTTCGTGATATGCAGTCATCTTTTTCTCTAGATCAGAAGACAGTCGCTTTCTCTCTGGACCCATTTTTACCTTTAAGCTTGCCTCAAAAATATCTTTCATCTCTATCTCTTTTCTGTTGTGTCTAGCTGCCAGTATTGCCGACTCGTTCAACATGTTTTCCAAGTCAGCTCCCGAAAACCCTACCGTACTTTGAGCCACTTTGTCCCAATTAAGACCTTTAACGAAAGGTTTACCTTTTTTATGTATTTCCAAAATTTCTTTTCGACCCTTTATATCCGGTAAGTCCAAAGTCACTCTTCTATCAAATCTACCTGGGCGAACCAAGGCAGGGTCTAAAACGTCCGGCCTGTTTGTTGCAGCCATTACAATTACATTTTCATTCTTCGAAAAACCATCCATCTCCACCAATATTTGGTTCAAAGTCTGTTCTCTCTCATCGTGTCCGCCCATACCGCCACTTGCACCTCTTGTTCTTCCTATTGCATCCATTTCATCAATAAAAATAATCGAAGGAGCTGCCTTCTTTGCTGTTTCAAACAAGTCCCTAACCCTACTTGCCCCAACCCCGACCAACATTTCCATAAACTCAGACCCAGCCATAGAGAAAAATGGTACACCTGCTTCACCCGCTACAGCTCTTGCAAGTAGAGTTTTGCCCACACCAGCAGGACCAGTGAGCAGTACTCCTTTTGGAGTTCTAGCTCCCACATCAATATACTTTTTAGAATTTTTTAAGAAGTCTACAACTTCTTCAAGCTCCTTCTTGGCTTCGTCAACGCCAGCAACATCAGAAAACTTGATATTTTGCTTGCCCTTAGCAAACAACTTGGCCTTACTTTTTCCAATTCCAAACATATCAACCCCACCACCTTGTTTTCTCATCATAAACATCATCAGCAGTCCAAAACCAACTATGGGTAATATCAAAGATATTACATCCCAAAAAGCTCTACCAAAGTCCTGAGAAACCGCTTCAATCTTTACTTTACTTTCATCAATTCCAGCCTTCTGTAATTGGTCCACAAAACTAGAGCCCTCTTCTTTTCGCGAGATTGCCATCACCTCAGTACCGTTACTGTCTTTTGGGTAGTAAACCAATATGTCATTGCCTCTTATTTGTATTCTTTCTACTTTTCCGCTTTTAACTTCAGAGATAACTTCGGACAAACTAATATTTTTAACCAGTCCAGATCCATCCAAGAAAAATTTAACCAAGCTCGGCAAAAACATAAACAAAATAAACAACCAAATCAGCAACCGTCTAAAGTTAATATTTATTTTAAATTCCATTTTTTTTGCTTGCATATTCGTCTTATTTTATCCTAAAAAATACACCTACCTCACAACAGAACCAATTTCCACCTCATCGTCCAAAAAAATCATCACCGGCTTTTCTTTGCCATCTACCATCAGCACCATCCCCTCCGAGTATTCCTTTCCCATCTTTTTAGGTGTCATGTTCAAAATAACAGGAACTTTTTTGCCCACCAGCTCCTCAGGTTTATACCAAGCCCTAATACCAGAAAACAACGTCCTTTTCCCTACCTCTTCTCCAAAATCAATTACATATTTAATTAGTTTTTCACTCCATTCAGGGGCCAAAGCTTCCATAATCAAACCAGCCCGAATCTCTAATTTAACAAAGTCCTCATAATTAATCAGATCCTTCATTTTTCGTAAAAGTTAATTTTCATTGCCGACTTCATTTTGTTTACTATCTTTTCGGCCTCATTACTTACTTTCTTGCTTCCTTCCAAAGCTTTACTCATCAACTCTTCTTTGATCTTCTCGGCCTCCATCCTTTTCTCTCTTATAGGAGCTAAAACAGAATTCATAGCTATAAACAATTTCTCTTTAACCTCCACGTCACCCACAGTTCCCTTTCTATATTTTTCCTTCAGACTAAGAACCTCTTCTCTGTTAGAGTTAAACAAATCATGATAAGCAAAGGCAATATTCCCCTCAACTGTTCCAGGGTCAGTCGCCCTAATTCTATTTGGATCCGTATAAACTTTAAAAACCTTTTCTCTTAATATTTTCTCGTCATCTGCTAGGTAAATTGCGTTATTTAAACTCTTGCCCATTTTTTCGTTACCATCTATACCAGGTACATTTTTCTCCACACCTACCAGCGCTTCTGGTTCATGCAACACCTCAACATCATATGTTGTATTAAATTTTCGTGCCAAGTCCCTAGTAGATTCAATCATTGGCAGTTGATCCTTGCCAACCGGAACCAAGTCTGCATTTACAGACAAAATGTCGGCCACTTGGTGGACTGGGTACATAAAAAATCCAAGTGGAGTAGATTGCTCCATGCCCTTTTGTGCCAATTCAGTCTTAATGGTCGGGTTATGACCAATTTGCTGAATGGTTACAAAATTAGACAAATAGACAAATATCTCATGTATTTGTTTTACTTCGCTTTGAATAAAGACTGTCGTCTTCTCAAAATCTATTCCTACAGCATAATAGTCACACAACAGTTCATAAATACTCTCCCTCACTTTACCGGGGTTATCAAAATTATCCGTTAGAGCCTGCACGTTAGCCACTAGCACAAACTGCTCATATTCGTCTTGCAACTTTACTCGATTAAGCAGCGAACCCATCAAATGCCCAATATGTAGTTTTCCTGTCGGTCTATCTCCAGTTAATATTCTCTTCTTTTCCATCATAGTAGCAGGGGTGGGTATCGAACCCACTACCTGAGGTTTATGAATCCTCCGCTCTAACCATTTGAGCTACCCTGCCTACCCTTATATTCTAACAAACCTCCTTCTCAATTGTCATACGCTCCAACAAATGCTACAATAAAGCCGACCCCATTTGCGGGGGGAAGGTAAGTATCTTGCAGGGCTCATAATCCTGCTTAACCGGGGGGCGGAGCCTCGGCCCCGCAACATTTTCACACCGTTCCAAAACGGTCACCTGACTAGGCTCAAGAGAGTCGCGATTCCTTTGTTTTCACGCAGACTGATCTCTAGTGATGATTTGCCATTTAAGTTGGTGAATTTTCCTGCACAGTCTGTAAATTTCTTTAATCTTCTCCTGATAAAGTAGGCATTGAGCCATGTGTTTGCGTGATGGAAAGATTCAAATCCCTTGATGGTCTTTAATCTGCCTTCAAGGTGTGAGTTGTATGACTCGATGAGGTTGTTAGTTGTGGGTAGTCCGGGTAACTGAGTGTACGCCAAAAGCTGTGACATTCTTTTTTGAATATCGGTCATGACACTGATACAGATTTGATCAGAAGAGTATCTCAGGTATATTTTCCCAGCAAGAGAGTTGAATTCAGGAAGAGATCTTTTCTTTTCAAACAAGAACTCAATATCTTTCATAAAAGGTATGTAAGTTGGGTCGCGACCAACTCCAAGGCTCAATCTCAGAGATTGTTTGTAGTGGTTGTGGCAGATCTGGCTAATTGTCTTTGGGTACACAAAAGAGGCTGATTGATAAATACTGGCGTTGTCATCAGTAACAATTCCCTGAAGTGGATAGTTGAGCAAGCGCAGAGAGGAGAAAAACTTTCTACATGCTTGTGTATTTTCAGCGACTGCAAGGATATATGTGGGTATGTCATGGGTTTGATAGTCAATACCGTAGATAACAGGTATCTTTCTAGCGTACCCTTTGATGGCAATATATTTACCATCGACGAGTAGTATGCCACAGTACCGGTCACAATATTCCCGGGTAATATCGGCACAATGAGGTAGTTCATTAACCCCCCTTAGGTAGTGTCTGTATGCAGTGGCTGGAGACAGGTCGTGCTTGTCTGCTAGAGATCTGAAGGACACACCGGCCAGATGCTCCAAGACAAATTGTTTGTGGTTGGCTTTTTGTTTTCTGTTGATCTGGAACCATCGACCACATGCAAGACACAAGTATTTAATCTTTCCTCTTCGAACACCTTTACGAATAATCTTTAGGCTCGAACACTTTGGGCAAGAATACTTTTTTCATGCTATCAGAATATATCGTTCACTTAGTGAAAACAATACTTTGGATGTATTTATCAATCTAATTAGTCAAAAAAAGTGACCGAAATGAAACGGTCTCCCTCAAAGAAGTTTCGCCCAGATTTCTGGGATCTTAAAAGGTAGAGATTTGGCTTCCTTAACTCAACGAACTTGGCGATAAACAGCTTTAATCACCCCTTTCATTCTTAATGTTTCTCAGGAATTCTTTGTATTCAACAATATCCTTCATAGTGAAATTGTCAACGTTCGAGGAATTGACATGATAATTCACGATATTGAATTTTGAAGATATGACATCCAAGAATAGATCGTAAACAGATTGGGGTGCCACGTTGTCCGGAATTAACCAATGAATATGGACATATGTTTCGTCTCCAAAGGAAACGGATTCAGCTTTACTTTTATATTTATTGTCTACTTCCTTGATGGTGTACCCAATGATTTCTTTGTCATGTTCAGTTAATTTTTTGTCACTGATAGTCGTAAAAAGAACATAATAGCGAAATTTTTTTTCAAGTTGTCCGGCTTTGGTGAATACTTGTACTCCGTCCTCCCAGATACTGTTGTCTGATTTTTTTGCCATAGTTGATTAGGTTAGTTGTTCATATTTTTGCCTGATCATCACCTATTACGACCTGTCCGATCATATTGTTGTAAAGAGCAAAAGCGTAATCTTTTTTGTTTGGAATATCAGATGAAATCATTTCAGAAAGGGTCTTTCTCATCTCCAATAGTGACCTGTGATGTGCCTCTTGTACGGTATTCCCTTTAATAATTGTTGTTGCGATTAAATTAGAAGGGTCAATGAATAGCTTTGCTAACGGATCATCCTTAGGTCTAAAGACATAATGATTATTTATTGCAATAGAAAACGATTTGGAATAACCGATAAAAGTTTTTACTCCCTTATCCACCAATATCTGCCCTAAACGTTCACCAGCGTTACAACTTCTGGCAAAAATTATCATGCTTTTCACTAGTGATGGGTTTGTAGCTTCATCCAATAAAACGTCGTCGTTAAATCCACAAATCACGTCAGAGGATCCATGTCCATTTAAAAATAGAAAATTGGGTTTTTTAGATTCTAAATATTGTTCGAAGAATTTTCTTTCTGCCTTGGTACTGAATAAATCAAATACAGACTTGCCTCTTGACTTGGCGAATGCGATGACGGTATCTGACCACTGAGATAAGTAAGTTGTTATCTGATCGTGATTTGGCCGCGTTATTAGAATTCCGACCATAGTTTTATAGTGACATGATATTTTCCATCAATTTTCCACTCGCCAGATCTCTCAAATAAGTCATTTGCATATCAATTATCTTTTGACCGATCTCATCTCCGTCTTTCACGCTTTTTATCATGTCTGATTTTGAGAGTTTTTTATCTCCTCCAATCATCAAACTGGATACATCTGAAATTGACTTAAGTCTTTCGATGACGAGATCCCTTATTTCTTGGTCAGTTATTTTTTGTGTCATTTTAGAATTAGTAAGTCAAATAATTTCTGAAGTATCTCGTTTCCTTTTACTGTGCCAGTATCTATTTCAAGTTTTGCCACATTCCAGGTGATTGGTTCACCATCTATAACAAGACAAACTTCAGATCTAAGTTCTAAAGGGAGGTTGGCGTAGGACTGGTAAAATTTGACTTTTTTCTCGTCCATTAAGGTTATTTTATACCAAATAATGGAATTTTATATACAAATGCGCTTGCACGCCTGCTTTGCTGCCACTTTGGCCAACAGGTCAATGCTGTATCAATCAGAAATATCAGTATGAAGATATTTTTGAGAATGACCTAATTACCTATGGTAGGAATGGAAAAGTTGAAAATGGCAGACATCGAGTTGCCGTTTTGAGGTCTTTTGAAAAATGTGGGTATATTCATAATATACCTTGGGTAAAAAGTATTACTGAAAAATAGATTTCAATTCCAAACAGGAAATAGTTGCTATATCTATCGTTTTTTCTTTTATTCTAAGCTGTGTCTATCCAAAATGAGTTGATAAAAACACTCACCAGGTCGTCTTTGTATACAAGGTCAGCTTGTTTTAGTAAGGTGTCTTCGTTTTCGATTCCTTTAACACTTAAACAGATTGGGCATTTGTAATTTTCTGGGGCGTGGTTATACATTTTGAAGTGTGTTTATAAAGTTTTTAGTATCGTGGAGATTTTGATAAAGGTGAGTATTGATTCCTAATTTTTTAGCTGAAGCTAAGTTATCTTCGTTGTCGTCAAAATAAAGATACTCGCTTGGCAGAAAGTCGTGTTTATCAATTATTTGGGTGTAGGCCTCGGGGTTTGGTTTTACATTTCCTGTTTCCCAAGAAAAATATTGTTCATCTATTTCGCTAAATAACTCAGGATAAAGATTTCTGTAGTTATTGGTTCTTTCTGTGAAGTTGTTACTAAGGATTATTATTTTGAATCCTTTTTGTTTTAGCTCTTTTGCATATTGAAGCAGTTCCTTGTTTAAACTTTCTCCACTAAACCAGTATTTGAAAAAATCCGCGTAACTCATATTTAGTCTATCGAGAACTGGTTGCCAAGCTGATCTAGAATTTGACCCTGGTACTCGAGCTTGATTAAGAGCTATTTTGATTAATGGATAAATTTCGTCTGACACTATATTAAAATCCTTCTCGATTCGTTTGCTTAGTGGACCAGAATCTTTGATAAAGACCCCATTCATATCGAATATTGCTGCCTTTATTTTCATACATTGTCATTATAAACTGATTAAAATGATTTCTTGCCTATCATCCTCTATAAACTTGATAATCTGGGTATAATGTTTTAAATGTTTAAAATAGAGCAGAGTTATGAGGAGCTGATTCAGAGTGCTAGAGATTTTGGGGAGTTAGTGAGAAAAAACAACGTTGTTTATCAAGATGAAGATTCGGCGACGCTCACCAGTTTAAGGGAAAGTTGGACTTTGTTGTCACAAGTAGGTGATAAAGTAAGATTGGAAAATAGGTATGGTGCAGTATACGAGTTTGACTTAGTGACTGGTAATTTTACACGTATCATAAGTGACGAAGAAAGAGAAGATATAGAGAGGATATGGCCAAAAGCTGAGAGTGTCTATGGAAAATAGGCTGAGTCGTAGTGAGGAAGTCTTGGTGTTTTCTGGTAAAGGAGAAGTTTATAGCTATACCATAGTTCAAGTAGCTCCGGAAAATTTTGAGTTTTTGGTGCCATATGCTTTGGCGTTGATTAAACTTGATGAGGGAAACTTGATTACAGCAACGCTGACTGACGTGGATGTAAATGAAGTCTATATTGGGATGAAAGTGGAAATGGTAACTAGAAAGTTGTCAGAAGATGGTGATAGTGGCTTAATTACTTACGGGTATAAGTTTAGACCAATTAACCTTTAATTAGGAATGTTTTGATGATGTGCCAGTACTGGTAACCATTGTGTTCGTTTTGATCTAGACCTTTTTTCTATTAAGTAATCCATCCAATCTGAATTGTTGTAGACATTGTTTATTTTCATGGGGACAGATAACTCTTGCATCGTCTGCCATTTGATTTTTGGTTTTTGCCTGAAGATGATTGGTTCAGAAAGATTAGACAAACCAATCAGAAGCAATCCACCTGGGTTTAAGTGCTTATGCCCTTCGTGGACCAGGTAGTTTAAGATACCAACTCCCTCATAGGGGTTGGTTTTGTTCTCGCCAGGTCTCGGGATATATGGAGGATTACAAACAATAAAATCGTACTTTTTGCCTGATAAAAGTTTCAGACCGTCACCTAAATAGAAAAAGGCACGATTGTCGGCAATATTGTCTTTGGCGCATTTTATTGACAGTGGGTTGATGTCATTGATGGTCATACTTTCGAGCTTGGTTTTGGCAAGAGTGTATTGACTTAGAAAACCTGAACCGCAACCGATTTCTAAACCAGTTTTGGCATTTTTGAGCTTAGGTAGTAGTCGTTTTATGGACCTGGCTATGACCAAAGTATCAATAGATGGACTCCATACACTGCTATAAGCGGCGCTGTCACAGACTGTGGTTTCTCCATCATATTCCACAGTCCTTACGGGACTGGCGTATAGGGCAAATAGAGTGTCTCTTAGCGTGGATGGTAGAAGACCGATGCGGTAGGAATCGGTAACTAAGACCGGATTAACAAACTCGTGGACAAGAATTGGGTCGCCTATATGTTCTCTTCCCATGATATTTATTTGCTCCTTACCTAAGGCATATAGTGACTGTTTTGATAGGTCTGATGAAAACTTTAGAAGCATATGTTAATTATATTTGGCTAACTGGCTATTTTGAAAAATTAAATAACTTTGAAAGCAATGAATAGTGACCAAAGTAAAGGTATTCAATTAGGGACTTTGGGTAAAGCTTGTTTAGCTTTAGCCTTGGGTAAGCTCTGGTGTAGGCTGATAGGAGCTGGTTTCTTTTACTTGTTTCTTCTGGTAGAAAGACTAGTTTTTGGGCTGGGGATGGATAATCTGCTGACAACCTTTTTATTAGATTGCTCACGACCTTTTCGAGGTTAATAAGGGACTTTAGATAAACTTCCTCGGCGGCAATATTGCCTTCGTCGTCGATATTGTGACGATTAAAGTTGCCGGCATGCAAACAGATGGTTTCGGTATTGCCAGCAACAAGGCGGTATGAAATGGAGTTTCCGTGACTATTTAGCCTAGTGTAGTGGAGTTTAGTATTGTTTTCTAAACAGACACTTTTTAGAGTTGCTAAGGTTTTTGAATTGGAATTTAGTGTATTGAAAATATTTTCTTTACTGGCGACGGCTAGATCTCCACTTTGAGCCTGAACCCTTGTAAGTACAGGGGCTACTTCGAGGACAATGATTGGAGTGTTGTTGTTTATTTTTTCGAATGGAGTAGAGCCTCTTTTGGAAATTCCAGTAGCTGAGAGCTGAAAGATTTCTTCTAGTTTTGAAAAAATAAAGGTGAGATTGATATTATTTTTGTTTTTTAGACTTTCTATCAACCTAAGGCAAACAAAAACTGTAGACAAATTGTCTGCTGACCTTAGTTTGAGGAGGTCTTTTTCTAATCCTGTAGTAACCTGTGGCATAACTTGGGTGTTGACCGGAAGTGTTAGATTGTTGTCTGTTTGGTAAAAGGCTCTAATTTGACTATTTGAAGTGGTTATTTTGTATAAATTGCCAGAAGTGACGTAGTAACCTGCAGGTGAATAGAACGATACTGGTAGTTTTTCAGGGAACTTAATCTTGTTGAGCATTTTGGAGTTTAGGAAGGAACCCAAACTGTGAACAGTGTTGTCCTCTGTAATCGTAAACCCGGGATGATCGAGATGGGTGTCAACAAGAACAGGTGGTAGTTTTTGGTTTCCTACTTTTAGGTAAAGAGCAAATTCATCCTCGACTACATCAAGTTTGTCTTTTGAAAATAAGTTACTCAAACTTTTGGTAACCGAGTTGACAAAATATGGAACATTGCCGTAATGGTCTAGACTTTGGACAAATTTAAGCGTCTCTAGAAACTGTTTTGTTTTCTTTATTTGTGACATTAACGGTTTTTCTCGTTTCTGACAAAAAGAGCTGACCCTACTGTAAACATGATAAGAAACATGCAACCAATAATAAGTAGGTTCTGCCAAACAGGTAACAAAACTATCTTTGCGTACTCTGGTGTACCTTGGTAGTAAAGACCTCGCACTAAGTCGACTGCATAGCGCATGGGGGCAAGGTGAGAAACAAAGTCAAGGATTGGGGGAAGGTTTTTAATAGGGGCAAAGATACCTGAGAGAAAAAATTGGGGAAAAATAACAAAAGGAAAAATTTGATTGGCTCCCCTTTCGCTATCGAGGTTGGCAAGTATCAAAAGACCGAAGGCTCCACCCAAAAGACATGAAACAAAAAAGGCGGGGACCAAACTTAGTAGTTGACTAAGCTCCAGTGGTACCCTGATAAGAAAAGCAAAGAGGATAACGCCTACTCCTTGTGACATGGCGACTAAGGTTTCGCCAAAAATTTTGCCAAAAATAATAGCAAAACGAGAAACGGGTGAGACAAAAAGTTCCTGTGAGAAGTCACTAGTGCGGTCTTGGATAAGTGAGATAATGCCTGAGGCAGTTGACTGGAAGAGGGTTTGCCCTAGAACCCCAGTAAAAACAAAGCCTAGGAAGTTATAGCCTGCGTCGGCTGCAAAGCTACCTTGCAGACTACTACCCAGGATGCCAATAAACATGAGGGGAAAAATAAAAGTAGCGATAATGCGACCCCTGTCTCTTAGGAACTTAAGATAATCACGAAGAGCGATGGTAAGTATGGCGTTTAAATTTCTCATTTTTCTTGTGTTTGTCTATTAAGAATTTCTAAGTAGGCATCCTCTAGAGTGGGGATATGGACTTTGATTTCGGTAAGTGGAGTATTGATGTTTTTTATGATTTTGTGGACGTTTTTGCCTTCAACATCTATCTTGAAGTAGTCTCCTGTTTCATAAGTAAGTGATAAATTTTTGAGTTCAGTTTCGAGTTTGTTTTTTTGGTTTGTTTTGACCAAGAGATATTCTTGGATTAAGTCATCTTTAATTTTTTTTGGAGAGCCGGTAGCGATAATGCGACCGGAGCTGACTACCACAACATTATCAGCCTGCTCAGCTTCTTCTAAATAGTGAGTTGTAAGGAAAATAGTGGTTTTGTTTTCTTTTCGTACCTTTTCTAAGTATTTCCAAAGGTTTTTGCGACTTAGGGGGTCTAAACCAGAAGTCGGCTCGTCTAGAAACAGGATTTTTGGGTCATGCATTAAACTTCTGATGATTTCTAGTTTTCTCTTCATGCCACCCGAGAAGGATTTGACGGGTTTGAAAATATCTTTTTCGATTTCTAGAATGGTGGCAAGTTTGATTATTTTTTCTTTGTACTCTACTGGCATAAGAGAGTAGCTTGGAGCAAAGCTATAAAGACCATAAAGAATAGCGTGGAAACGGATGTTTTCCTCGGCGGTTAAGTTTAGGTCTAAGCTGGGGTTTTGAAAAATAACACCGATATTCTGTCTGACCTTGCCGGACTCCACTTCACTATCGAAACCGGCAATTTTGATAGTTCCGGAAGTTTTACTAAGAGTGGTGGTCAGAATAGAAATGGTGGTGGTTTTACCAGCGCCATTTGGACCCAAGAGAGCAAAAAATTCTCCTACCTTAACGCTGAAACTAATATTGTTAACCGCAACCTTGTCTGACTTTTTGTATTTTTTAGTTAGGTTCTTAACCTCAATAATATTATTTGAAATCGACATCAGAGTATATTTTAACTTAACTTGGTAACAAAAATGACATCCTCCCCGCACAGACTTCGCTAAGCTCGCTTGTACGGGGTTTCCTGGTGGTATTTTTGAGAAAACTAGCTAACTTTCTGTGGTAGGTCTCTTTTGCC
>Ga0208375_1000342_pt1 | contig 72073 bp, 77 predicted proteins | sample RifOxyD1_FD_184038 | JGI IMG/M metagenome (GOLD analysis project Ga0208375, IMG submission 184038) | Soil microbial communities from Rifle, Colorado - Rifle Oxygen_injection D1 (SPAdes) | ecosystem: Environmental > Terrestrial > Deep subsurface > Rock core/Sediment | place: Rifle, Colorado... | reverse complement strand
TAGTAACGGTCTTGGTTTTGTTGATGATTTCTTGCAATTTTGTCTCCTTGAGCGCCATGTAGTGCGGGTCATATGAGTTCATGCCCAAAACAGTAGAGTGTAACGTCTATTGCTGCAATGTTAACAAACATCCTTAACCAGAAGAATCAGTGCTTCCGTCCACACCAGTACTGTTCTTTTCATGCATCATTACTTGTTGTCTTTCATGCTATCCACCAGCTGTGCACACCTTATCAACATATTCATAAACAGTTGGCAAGTTCCCTCATTGTGGTGAAGGTATATAATGAGTGAACTTACTTGTTTGGTTCGTGTTTGTGCTCTCAAATAGTAACCACTACTCCTTCTACCTCACCTAAATATGCTTATGATCAATGGCCAGCAATTGTGGGATCGAGCATTAACGGAAATAGAGTCTACTGTATCAAAGGCAAATTTTAGTACATGGTTCAAAAACACCTCGATCATTAAAGAGGAAGAGGGGACTATTTATGTGGGTGTTCCCAGTGAGTTTGTTCGGGACTGGCTCTCTAATAAATTTCACAAAACGATCCTTAAATCCCTGCGTTCTGCGGCAGAAACAACCCGTGCTGTCGAATATGTAGTGATCAAAGACGCAGGGGCACGAAAAGACCGCGTACTTCCTTTGGCCCCGCAAAAACCGCCCGAGAACAACCTTTCTCTGGAGGATTTTTATGTAACCCGCGAGGATAACCTTAATCCGCGGTATATATTTGATTCATTTATTATCGGCTCATTCAATGAGCTCGCCTACGCCGCTGCGCAGGCAATCATTGAGAAGCCGGGGAAAGTATACAACCCGTTCTTTGTATACGGGGGGACCGGTTTAGGTAAGACGCACCTCATTCAAGCGATCGGGAACCATATAAAAATGCGGTATCCTGAAAAAAAGATTCACTACCTTACCTCTGAAAAATTCTCAGTTGATTATATTGAGACCGTGCAAGGAAACAAGAATGATCCGGGAAAGATGAATGCTTTTAAAGAGCGTTATCGCGGATATGATGTTCTTATTATGGATGATATTCAGTTCCTCTCAAATAAAGAGAAGACACAGGAAGAGTTGTTTCATATGTTCAACGCACTCTATGAGAGCGGGAAGCAGATCATTTTCTCGTCTGATAAGCACCCAATCTACCTTCCTGCAGTTGAAGATCGCCTGAAATCCCGCTTTAGCGCCGGCATGATCGTTGACGTCCAGCAACCTGAATTCGAATCCCGCCTTGCTATTCTTAAGTTTAAAGCTCAACAGATGGGTTTCTTTCCCCCTGAAGAGATCTTTGACTACTTGGCGGCAAACATTCAAGGGAACATTCGTGAACTTGAAGGTTCTTTTAACTCGATTGTCTGCCAATCACAACTAAAGAACCGCCATTTGGACGCACATGAGATAAAACAGCTTATAAAATCTACGGTTCGCCCAAAAAAGAATATCTCTGCAAAGGAGGTTGTTCGGATTGTTTCGATGTTCTACAACATTGAAGAGGATATGTTGTATGAAAAAACACGCCGAAAAGAGGTTGTTCGTCCTCGCCAAATAGCTATGTATCTTTTGCGTGAGGACTTTAGCATCTCATTTCCTTCTATTGGTCAGAAGTTGGGGGGTAGGGACCACACAACCGTAATTCACTCTTGTGATAAAGTTCGTGCTGATCTTAAAACCGATCCGTCACTGATGCAAGAAATTGAACAGATCCGCGCAATGTTTATTTGATCTGTGGAGAATGTGTTCATTACTACTGAATTGTGTGGGTATAGGGTGAAGATAAATACAACGAGAATATGTTCACTGATTTTAAATTAAATACTACCCCACACTTATCCCCTAAGAATAATTTTTAATTTCTGTAATAACACTTATATCCACAGTAGTATTCGTTTATCCACACTTTCCACATACCTAATAGTAATAATAGTAGAATAGAAAAAATATATTATGGAATTCGAAGTACTCAAAGATGATCTCAGGAACTATGTACTCTTCGCTGAAAAAGCGACGGGTAAAAATATGTCGCTCCCCATACTGAATACAATCCTATTTACCGCAAAAGGAAATACAATCACACTCCATGCCACCAATCTTGATGTAGGTGTTGAATTTTCAATTCCCGCCAAGGTGATAAAAGAAGGATCTATCGCAATTTCAGGTGGTGCGATCAGTTCTTTTGTGAGCACACTCTCGAATGTTAAAAAAATAACCTGTAAAGTTGATCACGGAGTTTTACATATCACCACTGGAATAAACACTGTATCCCTCAAAACACACCCAATTGACGATTTTCCCACTATTCCTGTGGTGAAAGATGGTGAAATGTTCGCCATTCAATCAAAAAAGCTCATCCAAGGGTTTAAATCAGTTTCATATAGTACGGCATTAAACGATATTAAGCCTGAATTTGGAGGAGTATACATATACCCGGAACAAAATACCCTAGTATTTGTGGCGACCGACACCTACCGTCTCGCTGAGAAAAAAATACAAGAGAAGAATATGAATGATTTTCAGGGGATTATTATCCCCAACAAGAACATTCAAGAGATCATAAGGGTTTTTGAAGGCATTGATGATGATATTTCTATTGTTTCAAACAAAAACCAAGTCTCGTTTTCTACAGAGAATATCCATATATCATCAAGGGCGGTGAATACGCCGTTTCCCCACTACCAAGAGATCTTCCCTAAAAAATATGTCAGTGAAGCGACGATCTTGAAACAAGAGATCATTAACGCACTTAAGGTAACCACTATATTCTCAGACAAATCAGGACGGGTTACGTTTAAATTGGACCCAAAAACAAAACAATGTAGTTTTGTTTCACAGGAGCAGAATACGGGAGAGCAAGAATCATACCTCGAAGCTGTTGTTTCCGGCGAACCCGTAAACCATGACTATAACTATCGGTATATTTTAGAGTGTCTCCAGTATATACCGCAAGATAGTGTTATTTTAAAAGTGAGCGCAGAAGGAAAACTGGTGATCCAGGGTTTGGGGGACAATTCATTTACCTACCTTGTGGCGCCTCTTATGAGTCAAGGGTAGTACTTTGAATTCAGAAACCCTCACAACGAGTATAGTCCCATAATTCAAAGTACGTATGTCATTTCACCACCTCCAAGAGCTTTTGACGCGATTTAAACAGATCGCCCCGTCAGACCAGATCATAAAAACATCCGCCGAAGAAGCAATACAAACCGTTATAGGGGTTTCACTCTCATCAAAAATGATGGTGTACCAAAACAAAATTCTCTATATCAAAGCCCACCCCGTGATCAAGGGCGACATTTTGGTCAAAAAGAAGCTCCTTCTCCAAGAACTCCAAAAATCCCTCGGCGCTGAAGCGCCTACGGATATTAAGTAGGAAAACCAAGCCAATTAAACGGCTCAGCCCATGGGCTGAGCCGTTTTTTACATTGATTTTATTGGATTTTTGTGGGATTATGAAGAAGTTATGGATAAAAACGGCACTCAAAAAACAGAGGGATTTGAAAAGTCGCTTTTTAAGGCTGCGGATAAACTGCGCAAGAATATTGACGCGGCAGAATACAAAAATATTGCGCTTGGTTTGGTGTTCCTGAAATATATCTCTGATTCTTTTGAAGAACTACACACAAAACTTCTTAGCCAGAAAACCGAAGGTGCAGATCCAGAAGATATTGATGAGTATCGAGCGGTAAATGTATTCTTTGTGCCACAGGAGGCGCGATGGGCGTATCTGCACGGACGAGCAAGGCTTCCATCTATTGGTGAAGACCTCGATGCCGCGATGGAAGCCATTGAGAAACAGAACCCAACACTTAAAGGTATTCTCCCGAAAGTATTTGCCCGTCCCAATCTCGACAAAGCATCACTCGGCGGACTCATTGACCTTATTGGCAATATTGCTCTTGGCGACGAAGAAGCAAAATCAAAAGACCTCCTCGGGCGTGTATACGAATATTTCCTTGGTGAATTTGCAAATGCGGAAGGGAAGAAGGGCGGACAATTTTACACACCGAAATCAATCGTGAAGCTCATGGTGGATATGATTGAGCCATACAAAGGTCGTGTCTACGACCCATGCTGCGGATCGGGAGGAATGTTCATTATGTCTGAGAAATTCACACAGTCACACGCAGGGCGCATTGATGACCTGGCTATTTACGGACAGGAAAGCAACCAAACCACCTACCGCCTCGCGCGCATGAACCTCGCTATTCGCGGTATTGATGGGTCGGGTATCAAGTGGAACACCGAAGGCTCATTCTTGAGCGACATGCACAAAGACCTTAAGGCGGATTATGTTCTCGCTAACCCACCTTTCAATGTCTCGGATTGGAGCGGAGAGCTTTTGCAAAACGACCCACGCTGGCAGTACGGCAAGCCTCCCACAGGGAATGCAAACTTCGCGTGGATACAGCACATGGTGCACCACCTCTCACCACACGGTGTGATGGCGTGCGTACTTGCAAACGGCTCACTCTCGTCGCAATCAAGCGGGGAGGGTGACATCAGAAAAGCACTTGTCGATGCCAATCTCGTGGACTGTATCGTAATGCTTCCAAAACAGCTTTTTTATAACACGGGTATCCCCGCATGTATCTGGTTCATTTCGCGTAAGCGCATTGGCAACGGCGACCGAAAGCGCACGGATGAGGTGCTCTTTATCGACGCATCAGAGGTGGGACACATGGCAGACCGTACGCACCGCGAATTTAGCAATGAAGACGTGGCGATGATCGCGGGCACCTATCACGAGTGGCGACAAAAGGAGAGTAAATACGAAGACAAAAAAGGTTTTTCAAAGTCTGCATCAATCGCTGACATTCAAAAGCATAACTACGTGCTCACACCTGGTCGCTATGTTGGCATTACCGATGCAGTAGACGACGGTATCCCATTTGAAGAGAAGATGGCAAAGCTCACAGGGGAACTCAGAGAGCAGATAGTGGAGGAGGGCAGGCTTAATGAAGAGATAAAGAAGCAGCTCGAAAAAGTAGGGATTAAGCTATAAAAATATATGACAGAGGAAGAAATTATTAGAAAAATAAAATATGGTCTTGAAATTTCAAGTGAACTCTCAGACCTTGAGTTCAAGACTGCAGCAAGTAATATACCTACTGATATTTGGCGCAGTATTTCTGCTTTTGCAAACAGAAGAGGCGGAGGACTCATTGTTTTTGGTGTTAATCAAGAAACTAACTCAATAACAGGGTGTAGTAATTTGGATCTAATGCAAACAAAGTTAACAGAATTTTTTAATGATAAAATGAGTTTTGTTTTACGTCCTGAATATCATGTAATAGATATTGAAGGCAAAATAGTTCTTGCGGTAAATATTCCTGAGTGCCCCAAGGACTATATGCCGTGCTACTTTAGACCTGTAGGGTTACCTAATGGCGCGTATATTCGAGAGGGTAATACAAGCAGAAAAATTACAGACAATGAGTTTCGTACATACGTAGCAACATCAAAGGAATTTCAGTTCGATCTTTCAGAGGCGCGTGGTGCAAAGAAGGAAGATATTTCAGCTGAGAAAGTCGCTACACTCCTTTATGATAGTGAATTGCAAATAAATAGAGGCGCAGATCATACCGTCAACGATTCTGTACTTGAGAATCTTGGTGTTGCTTCCTTGTTTGATGGGGAGTATAAACCAACTATTGGTGGTTACTTAATCTTTGCAAAAGAGATTCCACAAAATAAAAGCCCGTACGACCGATACGCAGTACGATGTATTCGCTATGCAGGAAGTGACCCTTCCTCAGAAATTCTTGATTCAGTAGATATCGTTGGAACCCTCGATGTTCAGGTGGATGAGGCATATAAATTTATATTAAAAAATATTTCAAAAAAAGCTGTAATTGTAGGCACAAAGCGAGTTGAGCGATACGAGTATCCAGAGGCAGCAATTCGCGAACTTGTTGCTAACGCAATTATCCATCGTGACTATAAGATTATCGAAACATATACACAGATTAGAATCTTTCAGGATCGTGTAGAAATTACTAACCCAGGATCTCTTCCTCCTGGTGTTACTGTCGGCAATCTCAAGGAGGCGCAGTTTAGCCGTAATTCAATGATTGCGGCAAGGCTCAAGGATATGAAATATCTTGAGGAGTATGGTCGAGGAATTGATATTGTTATCAAGAAAATGGCAGAGTGGAGTTTACCGTCTCCACTTTTCAGAAATTCTGTGAATAGTTTTGAGGCAATACTTCTCGGTAATACTTATCAAGATATAAACGATCGACAGATAAAGATTATTGATGTTCTTTTGATAAAAGGTCGGTTGACGGCGTCTGATTGCATAAAGATATTAAAGGGCACTCCGCGCGCCACTATTAATAGCGACCTTAAGAAATTAAAAGATCTTGGTGTTATTGTTACAAAGGGTGCCTCTGTGAATACATATTACATGCTCGCATTCTAGAGGCTTTTAGAAGCAATATGAAAAACCCTTATAAAACAAAGACCAAATATGACATCAACCACCAATCTCTGTTAGAGGCAATTGGAGACATATTTGGATAAATAATCTATGAACCTCGCAGCGGCGAAAAATTGGAGGACGGTGAAGCTTGGGGATGTGGGTAGAGTCATCACAGGCAAAACACCATCGAAAGATAACCCAGAAGATTGGGGGTCTGTTGGTGTTCCCTTTATTACACCGACTGACATTGCCGATAGCTCAATGTTTTGCAAACCCCAAAGACACCTTTCACCTGCTGGTGCTGAGCGATTTAAAAATCTTATTGTACCCAATCGCGCCATCTGTTACACATGTATCGCATCTGTTGGGAAAATGTGCCTTGCATCGGAACCGAGTCTCACAAATCAGCAGATTAATTCAGTGATTGTTGATGAAACAAAGGCAGACCACCTTTTTGTATTCTATCTCCTAAGATTTTTGACACCAGAGCTTATGGCGATTGCAGGAGGCACGACTACTTCAATCATAAACAAAGGTCAATTTGAAAATTTTGAAATCTCAATCCCTGAATCCATTGACGAACAACGGGAGATTGCGGGGGTGTTGGGGTGTTTGGATGACAAGATTGAGCTTTTGAGAAAGGAGAACAAGACGCTTGAGAGCATCGCGCAAACGCTTTTTAAAGAGTGGTTTGTCGATTTCCGTTTCCCGAATGCAACAGGACGCATGATTGATTCCGAACTAGGCAGAATCCCCGAGGGGTGGCTGGTGGGGAAGCTGGGGGAGGTTGCAGAAATAACTTCAGGCAAAAGACCATCGGAAATTTCTGAAAAACAAAATATAGATTTTCAGTACCCACTTCTTGGAGCATCTTCAGTTATGGGATATGTAAACGATTTCCTTTTTGACCAGGAAGTTTTTGTGATTGGGAGAGTTGGAACTCACGGGTTAATCCAACGTTTTTCAGAAAAAATATGGCCATCAGACAATACTCTAGTTTTATACTCAAAATACCCTGAATATCTTTATCAAATACTCAGGACCATAAATTTTGAGCTCTTGAATAAGGGTGCAGTGCAACCGCTAATTACACAAGGCGATATGAAAGCCTTTGAAATTTTTTTACCAAAAGAGGAAGTCTTGTTTGGGTTTGAGAATATCGCAGAAGCTCTGTCCTTAAAGATAAAAAATAATAATTCAGAAATCAAAACCCTGTCGAGGTTACGGGACGAGCTGTTAAATAAGATTTTTGGCGTATGAGCTATCGGGTAATTTTCGATACGAATGCAGTGCGCAATGCTGAATCAGTAAGTGATTTTCTTGGCGGTCGCCCTGAGTTGGCTCGTTTCGCAAAGACCTCCGAGATTTTAATCCCAGGAATTGTTATTGATGAAATTAAGGCTCAAAAAAAGAAACACCTCGTCTCAAAAAGAGAAGCTTTTTTGTCGAACCCTTTCCACTTTTTGCGAAAAATAGAAGAAGCAGATACAAAAAATTTTGATATAGATAAATGGATTTCTGACCTAGTACTTACAGAAAGTATCTCGCATACTATTATTTCTCTCACAAAATCTGATTGTTTGTGGGAAATGAAAAAAATGTGCCTAGAAGGCACACCACCTTTTGAAGAAGATAAGGAGAAGGGGTTTAAAGATTCATTTTTATATTTCACTGTATTAGAATATCTAGAGTCTAATCCAGAGGAGAGTGTCTTCGTTGTAACGAAAGACAGGAGGCTGAAAGAATCGTTTGCAGGAAATGGTCGGGTGGTAGTTGTTGAAAATTATGAAGAATTCGAGAAAAACACCACAGATTATTTTAAACAGGAATATTTCCTCTCTACCCTAAAAGAGCGTGTTTTGAAAGAAATTACACCAGAGTGTGTGCGAGATATTTGGTTAAATGTGAACGATAATTGGGTGCTAAAAGTTGTTGTTGAGGAAGAAGAGTTCCTTGTTGAGGTTGATTTTTCTTCCAGAGAAATTATTGATGTCATCGATCCAATCATTCCATCGCTCGGTTCTATCCGATCAGAGATTGAGCCTGGATCTAAAGAAAAGGAAGATCCCTCCTTTCACGAGCTTGTAGCTTTTCTTGTAAGTTCCCGTTCATATAAACATACGCATGATTGCATAACATTTGTCAAAAAATATATACCCTATTTATCACTTGATGAAATAAAAAATTTAGTTGAAGCCTCGGTGTCTAATCCGCAGATTAAAAGGATTGCGGGAGATGATGATATTAAGGAATTTTTCATGCAATTATTTGATAGTAAATCTGAGATATTATCAGAGGACACAAAGGCTGAATTTATTGCGATATTTAAAGTAAAATAACCACATGCCCCTCAACGAATCAACAATTGAAAATCTGACACTGGAGCTTCTGAAAGAGGCGGGGTGGGGGTATGCGAGCGCGGAAGAGCTGGAGCCTGAGCGGGAGGATTTGGCAATGGTGGTTTTGGTGGCGCGTACTCGCGCCACCATCCTAAAGCTGAACCCCGAGCTTTCGGAGGAAGCGCGGGCGTTCGCCTTGCGTGAAGTGCTCCGCACTGCAAGCTTGACCGACAATGTCGTCGAGAACAATCGCGCGATGCATCGCCTCCTTGTTGAGGGTGTGCAAGTGGAGATCCTCGAGGGTGGGCACATGCGCGGGCGCAGCGTTGCCGTGGTCGACTGGGAAAATATTTCAAACAACGACCTCCTCGCCACCAATCAGTTTTATATCAAAGGTCTTGAGCGCGACAAAATCCCCGATGTGGTGCTCTTTGTCAACGGCTTGCCCCTTGTGGTGATCGAGCTCAAGGATGCAAAGAACGAAGAGGCGACGACGCACAAAGCATTCACGCAACTCACCAACTATCAAAAGGCAATCCCTGACCTCTTTGCCTACAACGGACTCCTTGTTATTTCGGACGGACTCGATGCACGCGCTGGCACTATCACGAGCGGGTTTGACCGATTCCTTGCTTGGAAAAGCATTGACGGCACGCGGGATGCAGGACGCACCACGCCCGAGATTGAGACATTGACCCTTGGCATGCTTCGCCCTGCCGTACTCCTTGACCTCATTCGCAATTTTACCGTGTTTGAAGTTGAGAAAAAGACGCTTGCTGATGGGTCGCTTGAAATGCGCACGATTAAAAAGACTGCGGCATATCACCAGTATTTCGCCGTACAAAAAGCGATTGATTCGACCGTAGAGGCGACAGCAGGAAGTCGTAAGGCGGGGGTGGTGTGGCACACGCAAGGCTCGGGCAAGTCCCTCTCGATGGTTTTTTATGCGGGCAAGATCATTCAGAAATTGAATAATCCCACGATTGTGGTTTTGACCGACCGCAACGATCTCGATCAACAACTTTTTGATACGTTTGCGGGAGCAAAGGAGCTCCTTCGCCAAGACCCAGTACAGGCAGAGACGCGGGCAGATTTGAAAAAACTTCTTGCGACCAGTGGTGGCGGGGTGATTTTTACCACGATTCAAAAGTTCTCACTTGAGGGCAGTGAAACGGAATACCCCGTGCTCTCTGATCGCTCAAATATTGTGGTCATCGCCGACGAAGCGCACCGTTCGCAGTACGGCTTTGAGGCGCGTGTGCGCGAGACGGCGGAGGGTGCGATGATTAGCTACGGTTTTGCAAAGTATGTACGTGACGGACTTCCGAATGCATCATTTCTCGGTTTCACAGGGACGCCGATTGAAAAGGATGATGCGAATACGCGTGTGGTCTTTGGTGAATATGTGGATGTGTATGATATTCAGGCCGCGGTGGAGGACGGCGCGACGGTGCCGATAAGCTACGAGTCGCGGTTGGTAAAGCTTGAATTTGACGATACGGCAAAAGCGGAGCTCGATAGAGCTGTTGATACGGTTCTTGAAAATGAAGAAGCAAGTTTGACGGAAAAGGCAAAAGCAAAATGGGCACAACTTGAAGCGGTGGTGGGGCATCGTGCACGCTTGGCTGACATTGCAAAGGATTTGATCGCGCATTTTGAAGCACGACAAGAAGTCTTTGACGGCAAGGCGATGGTCGTGGCGATGAGTCGTCGTATTGCGGTAGAACTCTACAATGAGATCATCAAGCTTCGTCCCGAGTGGCATAGTGATAATAAAAAAGAAGGAGTGATCAAGGTGGTGATGACGGCAAGCTCGTCTGATCCCGCGGAATATCAGCCACACCACACGACCAAAGATGACCGCAAAGAGATCGCCCTGCGTTTCAAGGATGTGAAAGACCCGCTCAAGCTCGTGATTGTGCGCGATATGTGGCTCACGGGCTTTGATGTGCCGTGCCTTCACACGATGTATATCGACAAGCCAATGCGCGGGGCAAACCTGATGCAGGCGATAGCGCGTGTGAACCGTGTGTACAAGGACAAGCCGGGCGGTTTGATTGTAGATTACATTGGCATTGCGTCAGATCTCAAAGAGGCACTTTCGGTCTACACCGAGAGTGGCGGCAAGGGCGGAATGATTGCCGACCAGGCGGTGGATATTGTCCCGCACATGCTTGCGAAGTTTGAGGTGGTGCAGAACATTCTTGATGGGGTGAACTACGGCAAGTATTTTGAGGAAGATGCACGAGGCAAGCTTGAAGCGATACTTGAAGCGGAAGACTTTTTGTTGGGTGACCATGAAAAGAAAGAGCGATTTTTGAAAGAGGTGACGGCGCTCTCACAGCTCTTTGCTCTGGCGATGCCAAACTTGCGTGCTGTGGAGATTCGCGATGAGATGGCGTTCTTTCAGGCAGTAAAAGCACGTTTGAATAAACTTTCGACGGATGGCGGTGGCAAGAGTATTGATATTGAGACAACGATTCGTCAGATCGTGGACAAGGCGGTGGTGTCACAGGGTGTGATTGATATTTTTGATGCGGCGGGCATCAAGAAGCCGGACATTTCTATTTTGTCCGATGAGTTTCTCGAAGAGATTCGCACGATGAAACGGCAGAATGTCGCCTTGGAATTGTTGAAGAAAATTTTGAATGATGAGCTCCGCGCAAGAGGGAAGAAAAACGCGGTGCAGTCAAAAAAGTTTTCAGACATGCTTCATGCGGCAATCAAACGATACCAGAATAATTTGCTTACTGCGGCGCAGGTGATCGATGAATTGATCAAGCTTGCGCAAGATGTAAAAGAAGCGGACAAACGCGGGGAAGGGCTTGGACTTACTGAAGATGAGATTGCGTTTTATGATGCGCTCGCAGAAAATGAAAGTGCAGGACAAGTGCTTGGGGACGATAAGTTGAAAGAGCTTGCGCGGATCCTTGTTGGGCGCGTGCGCGAGAATGCGACGATTGATTGGAGTGTGAGAGAGTCTGCCCGCGCCCGCATGCGCGTGATGGTGAAGCGTCTGCTCAGTCAATATGGCTACCCACCTGACGCACAAGCACTAGCGACTGAGACGGTTCTCAAGCAGGCGGAACTGCTTGCGGGGGAGGTGGTGGTTTAATCGTAAAATACGATTATGAACCAAACACTCACAGTCATCATTATTGCAGTCGCGGGGATTATCCTCGGATATGCTTTTGCCAAGCGGAAGCGCAGATCGGGGAATGGGGGAGATGGCGGGTCGGGAGGAACGGGAAGTGATTGCGACAGTAGCAGTGGCGATTGTGGCGGTGGAGACGGCGGCGGCGGGGATTAGGAGAGAGACACGCGCGGCCCGCAGGGCCGCGCGTGTCTGTATTTGAGAGTGCGGAAAGTGATACACTAGTGTATATGAAAAAGAACGTATATTTACCCCCATGGCAGAAGAAGTTTATCCCTCCGCTCTTTGCGGCGATTTGGCTCTTCACCACCTATCAGCAGTTTTTTGCCGGAGCACCTGAGATGGGTACGGCAGAGTATCTGTTCTTCACACTCGTGTTTGTGGGTGCCGGTTCGGTGATCTGGCTCATGGCAAGCGGCAAGCTTCCGGCGTACGTGATCGAAGAGGAGAGCCCCTCCACCCACACGCCAAGCAAAGGCCCTCAGGGAAGCGCGCCACAACAGATGGCGGAGAAGGAGGCGCGCAAAGAGAAGATCATGGCGCTCATCACCGAGCGGGGCGAGGTACGCAATAACGATGTGGAGGCACTGCTTGGCATTTCTGACGCTTCTGCCGAGCGATACCTACACGAGCTTGAAGCAGAAGGGAAGATCACCCAGCACGGCGATGCCGGCAGGGGCGTCACCTACACCCTAAAATAGAGTTTCCCATTTTACCCATATATACCAACACATTAAACGGCTCAGCCCCCGGGCTGAGCCGTTTAATTTTTTAGAGTGGAGCAGGGAGGTGGCAAAAAATGCACGTACGTAAAACGGCGGCACCGAAATCCCCACGGATATTAAGTAAAGAACTCAATCCCCCCGCGCGACTACGTCGCGCGGGGGGATTTCTTTGTTGCCAAGAAGCGCTATCTGGGCTATGCTCTCGGCAGAATACGTTCTCATCCCGTTCTCTTTGAAATTCAAACCCACAGGAGGTTTGCCATGATGCCGCACCGTTCGTATCGTCAGATCGCTTCCCAGCACATTTCACCCGAAGCAGTGAAAGCGCACCTTGCGAGCAAGGTGCAGGGGATTGCTCCCGGTACACTGATCCTTTTTTCGACACACCTCGTTGATAACCAACTCCGGTTTTCGGGAATGAACCACAGCGAGCACGAGGATGTGATCGTCAACGAGAACTATCTCGGTATCGCCGGAGCCAACGGAGAGAATCTCTTGGTTCACCTAAATCCGGGGTCCGTTCTCTCGGGTACGCTTGTTGTCCAGACGAACGTATTTGTCTCCGACCACGAACTTTCCGTGGAACGAAACTCGATCACGGTGCGGCGGTCGTTGCGATGTACGCCACTTGATCAACCAATACCACCCGATCTCTTACCCGGATTATTTTCGGAGAAGAGGGGCGACGTTTACCCGTTCATGATCTTTGTCGGCCAGCAGGCAATCGAGGAATATTTATTGGGACGCCCTGAAGACCTGCGCATTACCGACTTCTATGTGGTAGCCCTGCGCATGCTCGATCTCCCTGAGCCACTCCACAAGCGGCTTCGAGATATCGATCAGCGCAAGATGGAGGAGTTTGTCTTGTCTCTCTATGAACACTGGACGAGATACAAGCCGCAGCAACACAGTCGTGAGTGCGTTGCGGTGATACAAGGGACACTCGCCCGGCTCAACGAGATGCGCGTGAAGGACAAGGGATACCGGGTTGATGTGCCGTCTACGCCGGGACTTTCTCTGGATGTCACCGCGTTCCTTAATGGCATGGAGGAGGTTTTCCCCAAGGAAAAGAAGTAGCACCCAAATCCCCCGCGCGGCGTAGCCGCGCGGGGGATTCTTTTACCCCTAAACACAAGCCAAATAAACAGCGGAGCCCTTAGGCTCCGCTGTCTTTAATTTCTAATCCGGTCGTCTTCTGTCTACTGATTGTCCGGCTGTTCTATTGGCGGTTGTGAGATGAACTGCGGAATGGTTGGCTGGGGTTGGCCGTTTTTTGCAATCCAATTCTGAACAGGGATCTCCCAGAGGGGGAACTGCGGATCGTCGTACGGATTTTGGGGACGGGTAAATGGATCGTCTTTTTTAAGCCAATAGAGGAGCGAGTGTACCTGAGGGTTTTGCGGATCAACCAGGATTCCGCGCGCCATGGCAGGCATGCGCTCATCGGCGCCGTGGATCGGTGGCGTAAAGTCCTCGATAGGGAATTTCTCTATTGCCTTTTCCATCACCGCGCGCCACATCGGGGCAACGATCAAGCCCGCGACCTTCTTTTCCATGGGGGAGTTGTCATTGTTTCCTGCCCATGCACCCAAAACAAGATTGGGGGTGTACCCCACGATCCAGGTGTCGCGGTAGTCGTTGGTGGTACCGGTCTTTGCCGCCACGTCGCGTCCTTCAAAGTAGAGTGACGAGCGCTCTCCGTAGAGCGGGGTGCGCGCAACGTTGTCTGAAAGGATGTCAGAAATAAGGAGTGCAGCGTTTTGATCGAGCACTTCTTCCGCGTGGGGAGCAAACTCCTCGAGGACCTTGCCCTCACGATCTTCAACACGAAGAATAGAAACATACGGATTGCGCACGCCCTCGTTGGCGAATACGCCATACGCACTCGTGAGTTCAAGAAGGGAGACTTCGCCACCGCCGAGCACCAGGGTGAGGCCGTAGCGGGATTTGTCGGTCAAGGTGGTAATACCCATTCTGCGCGCTGTCTCAAGAGAATCCGTAATGCCTGAAAGGTAGAGCATCTTTACCGCAGGAACGTTGATCGACTGTGCAAGAGCGTTCCTGAGCGACATAGGACCGCGGTACTCTCCGTCGTAGTTTTCCGGTGTATAACAGCCACCGCCCGTGAATCCGCAACCGGTATCGAATTGCGTGGGGAGGTCGAAGAGAATCGTCTCGGGACCATAACCTTTTGTGAATCCTGTTGCGTACACGAATGGCTTGAATGCGGATCCAGGCTGACGGCGGGCGAGGGTGATGTTGAAGTTTCCCTCGTTCTCCATGTCAAAGTAGTCTCGCGACCCGACCATGGCGAGAATGTGGCCGTTGTTTGGGTCGATGGCGATCATGCCGGCATTTTTTGCATTGAAGTTCGTCTCGTTCGTTGCGGCGTACTCCGCAATGGTTTCTTCGGCAAGCGACTGGATCTCGTAATTAAGTGACGTAATGACCTTGAGCCCCCCTTCTTCGACCGCCTCCTCTCCATACTTTTCCGCCAAGTACTCCTTTACCCAAATAACGAAGTGCGGTGCTTTGATCCCATATTTTTCTCGCACCAAAAATGTTACCACTTCGGTTTTTGCTGTGTCATGCTCTGCTTGTGTAATGAATCCAACCTCAAGCATGCGGCGAAGCACCAGGTTTTTGCGTGCATCGAGTTCCACGCGGTGGTTCCCGTGAGGCGAGTAGTAGGTGGGTGCCTTGGGAATTGCCGCAAGGTAGGCGCTCTCAGCAAGGGAGAGTTCGTTAGCGCTCTTTCCAAAGAATGAAATACTGGCCTCTTCAACGCCGTACAAATTTCCGCCCCATGGGGTTTCGTTCAAATAGAGAGACAAGATCTCATCTTTCGTGAGTGAGCGCTCGATCTTTACTGCAAGGATCAATTCTTTTACTTTGCGAGATATGGTTTTTTCAGGAGTAAGGAGGGTATTCTTCACCACTTGCTGAGTGATTGTTGACCCTCCCTGGCGATAGCCACCACCGGTGAGGTTGGCAATGAATGCTCGGATGATCGAGGTGGGGCGTACGCCTTCGTGTGAGTAAAATTGATCGTCTTCGATCGCGAGGATCGCGTTGCGCACCGAGAGGGATATTTCCGAGAGGGGGACGTAGGTTCGGCGGATGTTTTCATGGACATCATACAGGAGGATCTTGCCGGTGGTGTCATAGATCTTGGTGGATTCGGCCATTTTGCGCTCATTAAAGGTCGAAAAGTCAGGAATACGCACTGTACTTGCGAGCACGATCAACATTCCTAGGAAAAGGAAGATTCCTGCCATGCCAAAAAGTAAGACCGACCGAAGCATGCTCCGGCGATGCGCCCCTTTAAGGCGTAAAAAACGAGAAAGACGCTTCATAAAACGATTTCGTGTATTCATAAGTGTATAGGGCCCATCATACCACGACAAAACACATACCGTGTGGTACAGTAACAGTATTATGAGTATGCTGAAGCAGAGTAGTGAAGATATTCTTACCCGCGGGGTTGCTGAGGCGATCCGCAAAGAATCACTCGAAGAAAAGCTCGCTTCCGGTAAAAAACTCCGGATCAAGTACGGGATCGATCCCACCAGCCCGTTTATTCACATTGGGCGCGCAGCTGCACTTCTTAAATTGCGTGACCTAGAGGCACTTGGCCACCAGATCGTGTTCATTGTAGGGGATTTTACCGCCGTGATCGGCGATACTTCGGATAAAGATGCCGAGCGCCCGATGCTTTCTTCAGAGGAGGTCGAGCATAACCTTGAAACTTACGTGCGTCAAGCGGGGAAACTCATTGATATTGAAAAAGCAGAGATCCACTACAACAGCTCATGGCTCAGCAAGGTTTCATATACCGAACTATGTGCTCAGGCAAATGAATTTTCTGTATCGGACTTCATTGCGCGGGACAATATTGCGCGCCGTCTTGCCAAGGGCACACGGGTGTCGCTCCGTGAACTGCTCTACCCGCTCATGCAGGGGTATGACAGCGTCCAAGTGCGCGCTGACGTGGAGATCGGAGGAACTGACCAGCGCTTCAATTTGCTCGCAGGGCGGACGCTCCAGGAGCACTACGGCCAACAGCCGCAGGATATTATTATGCTCGACCTCCTCGAGGGGCTTGATGGGCGCAAAATGAGCTCAAGTTGGGGGAATACGATCAATCTTGATGATGAACCTGCTGATATGTACGGCAAAGTGATGAGCCTCCGCGACGAACTCATCATTCCGTATTTTATCCGCGCTACGCGGGTGCCGCTCACTGAAGTTGACGAAGTGACCAGCGCGCTTTCTTCCGGTGCTAACCCAAAGGAGGCAAAGATGCGTCTCGCACGCGCGATCGTTACGCTCTATCACGGAGAAGATGCGGCGCACACCGCCGAAGGGTCGTTCGTAGAGACATTTCAAAAAGGAGGTGTTCCGGAGGATATGCCCGAGACGGCTGTTCCCCAAGAGACACTCCTTGTGGATGCGGTTCTTCAAGCAGGACTGATTCAGTCCAAGACCGAGTGGCGAACGCTTGTTTCCGGTAATGCCGTTTCTTGGATGGAAGGGGAGAGTGTTTCAGACCCGCAAGAAACCGCACATGAAGGAGTGCTCAAGGTCGGCAAGCGCCGATTCTTGCGGATCAAGATCGTGTAACGATACATAATAGAGCATCACAAAAGAAAAGCCCTCAGGGAAATCCCTGAGGGCTTTTCTTTGCGACTACCAAGAGCAGCGACTAGGATTCGTCCCCTCCGAATCCAAACGTGTCTGCCTCCTCCTCTTCTTCCGCGGCAGGATCATCTTCATCTTCGTCGAGGTCATCTTCATCAAACGCTTCATCAAGTTCATCAAGGCTTTCGTCCGTCATTTCGAACTCTTCTTCTCCGTGGTCTTTTTCCTCATCAAAGCTCATACGATCGCAGAAAATAAATTATCCCGATAAAGGTTCCATAGTTGTACCAGAAACATTTTCAAAAAACAACAGAGCTCTGTATAACCTGTGGAAAAACCGTGGATTAGTGGTGGGAAACTCGGCCAACGAGCCCTGCGTGGGCGAAGTGGGTGAGGCCGATCGCGATCGCGTCCATCTCATCATCAAGCTTATTTTCCAAGCTTGTTTTAAGAATTGAGCGCACCATGGTCGCGACCTGCACCTTGTCTGCTTTACCATATCCCGCTACAGCAACCTTTACCTGCATTGGTGTGTATTCATGGACAGGAAGTCCCAAGACCGTTGCTTTGTAGAGAAGCATCCCACGGACTTCAGCGACCTTCGATGCGGTCTTTTCGTTCTTTCCAAAAAAAAGTGTTTCGAGTGCGACGGCTTCGGGGTGATGATTCAAAACGAGCTCATCGATCGCATCACCCAGAAGCTTGAGACGTTCAGGGAAAGGAAGTTTTGCCGATGTTTGCACGCATGCCGAGTATACAAGTTCCTCGCGCCCTTGTTCACGCGACACAATAGCAACTCCCATGCGCTCGAATCCCGGATCTATAGCAAGGATCCTCATACGTCAGGGAAGGTTGCGTTCGTGTACACGTCCTGCACGTCGTCGTTCTCCTCGAGTGCGTCGATAAGGTTTTCGAGTGCGGAAGCATCTTCTGGGGAGAGCGCGAGCTCATTTTGCGGCTCCCACCCATCGGACGTGTGGGTAAACGCCCATGTTGCCGAGCCGGGTGCGGCAAGTGCGGAACCATTCTTCGATAGGATGTGTTTGATATCTTGCGCAGTGCGGTTCTTGTTGTCGGTGAGCCCCTCGACCACGAGTGCTGATCCACCTGGTCCGTATGCTTCGTAGAGGACGGGTTCCATGTTGCCCGCATCACTCCCCAAGCCTTTTTTGACGGCACGCTCAATATTGTCTGCAGGCATGTTTGCCGCTTTTGCTTTTTCGATGACTGAACGAAGGGCGGGGTCACTCACATTGCCATTCGACTTCTTTGATTCAAGGGTGATCAAGCGCGCGTATTTGCCGAAGATCTTGCTCTTCTTTGCATCGGTGGCGCCTTTTTGGCGTTTGATCTGTGACCATTTATTGTGTCCGGACATACCATGGAGTATAGCGTATTTTTTTATCTAAAGCGCCACGTTGACATGGAACATATGCACGTGTCAGGATAGCGACAGATTCAACCATGCAAAAAGGAGGTGCGCTGTGATTACTTGTCTCGATCGAGCCGTTACACGTTTTGTGGTTACACCGCTTGCGGTCATGGCGGCGTGGGGGAAGGGAATGAGCAATTTTTCATTTGGCGCCAGATTGCTACTGCTCTCAGTGGTCACCATGTGTCCGTGGGGTGTTTGGGCGGCGGCGCAAGATGGATCTATGCAGCTCCTTGTGATGTTTGTGCTATGGGGTGTGGGAAGCGTGGTTTTGGCGGGATTTGCTGAGTTTGTGGGCGAGTACGCATATCGTCCCGATGCGCATGTGACATACGCACGGAAAACAACAATCTCAAATCAAGCGCTCGTGATCACTCAGGCATATCGCGAAACGTTCCTCGCACGACTATGGAGAGTGCTCCTCACCGTAACACTCATTGCTGTTGGGGTTATGGCGGTGCAAAATCCTGTTTTGGGTGATGCGACCGTACCGTTCTTTGTGCAGTTCGCCGTATTTTGGCTGTTCTGCTACACGCCAACCGTAGAGCGCGCGGTCATCGAGCCGTACCTCTACTTCTAAATACGTACGATCACCCCCCCCCGCACATGTGCGGGGGTTTGTTTTTGGCGCGTTACAGAAGTTTTTCGGTGCGACTCTCAGGAAAGGGGATTCCCAAATGTTCATACGCGCGCTTGGTGGCGACGCGCCCGCGTGGTGTGCGCTCAAGAAGCCCTAATTGCATCAGGTAGGGCTCGTTCACTTCTTCAACTGTTGCCTCATCTTCAGAGAGTGCGGCGGCGATCGTCCCCAGTCCTACCGGGCCGCCGTTGAAATTCTTTATGATCGTACGGAGGATCGCGCGATCAAGCGCAGAGAGCCCTGCCTGATCGATCTCGAGGAGATCAAGCGCTTTTGACACCACGTCGCTCGTCAGTGTGCCACGAGTGACCTGGGCAAAGTCGCGGCACCGTTTTAGAAAATAGTTTGCGGTGCGGGGCGTATAGCGGCTGCGCTGTGCGATCTCGCGCGCCGCCGCATCCTCGATCTCAATACCAAGGATCGTTGCTGAACGTTTCACGATCCGCTCGATCTCTTCCTCGGTGTAGAACTCAAGACGGAAGACACCACCAGAAAAGCGCGAGCGGAGTGGGGATGAAAGAAGCGCAATGCGCGTGGTGGCGGCAATAAGGGTGAATGGCGGGAGCTCGAGCTGGATTGTGCGCGCCGAAGGACCCTTACCGATGATAATATCGAGCGACCCCGACTCCATGGCGGGGTAGAGGACTTCCTCGATCAGTTTATTGAGCCGGTGGATCTCGTCGATGAAAAGTACGTCGCCCGGCGAAAGGTTGGTAAGGATCGACGCAAGGTCGCCCACCTTCTCAATTGCAGGACCGGATGTAGAGCGGATCTGTGAACCCATCTCGCGTGCAATCAAGTGTGAAATAGTTGTTTTGCCGAGCCCGGGGGGACCATAAAAAAGAAGGTGTTCTGCCGGATGGGAGCGCTCTTTTGCGGCAGTGAGGAGGATCTTCAAGTTTTCCTTGATCTTTTCTTGGCCGATGTATTCGTGCCACGCCTCGGGGCGAAGCGTTTGGTCCAAAAATGCCGTTTCTTTGCGGATCTCGGATGGTTTTGGGGACGGTTGAGGATCGAGCATGATTCTTAGTATACGCTAGAAATGGGAGACCGTGGAGGGAGGGTATCGCGCCCCTTTTGGGGAGGGGGTTGACATAATTTTTCTTTTATGCTAAGATACCAATATAAGCGCGTAGGTCAGGAGCTCCTCTCAAAAAAAGAGATGCACCCTCATCATAGGGTGGCAGTTTCTTTTTTCGAAAATTCGGGGAGCACGGCACTGCTTATGGTAGTACGCACATTGAAATCCAGCATATAAACCTCTAAGCGATTAAGTCCTCCCGGGCTTACTGATGTTTTTTGAGGACATTCTGGATGGTTCGCAAGAACTATTCTGGGGTTATCCTTAAAAAGGCCTCTACCTTTTCGTACTTGTATGAAAAGGATCGCTCAGAGGTTTATGTGCTCGATTCAAAAGGCGCTGAGTTGATGATACTGTGCACAGTATCATCAACTCAGCGCCTTTTTCTGTTCTATTTTTAACGTTCGTCCAGATCGATTGTTCGCGACAACTCCTCGAACGACGTCATGCCCGCAAGGATCTTTACGATACCGTCTTCGCGCATATCGAGGATACCCTGGGGGATTGCGGCTTCTTTGATCTCACGCTCGCTAGGGTTTTCGGCGATCAATTTTTCAATGGCCTCATCAATAAGGATCGCTTCGTAAATGCCTACACGGCCTTTGTATCCTGATCCGTTACAGACCACACACCCCTTTGCAATGGAGAGGTTGCCAATTTCGGGCACTGCTCCTTTTTTCTGCATGACACCCTTTAAGATGCGCCCGATCGTGGCACGCTCTTCTTCAGTGGGCGTGCTTTCGGTTTTGCATGAGGAGCAGAGCCGGCGCAAAAGACGCTGTGCGATCGAGACCGAAAGTGCAGAGCCAATAACTTTGGGGTTCACTTTGAGATCAATAAGACGTGGGATCGTACCGGCGGCGTTGTTGGTGTGAAGTGTTGAAAGCACGAGGTGTCCCGTGAGTGATGCGTTGATCGCGATCTGCGCGGTCTCACTATCACGAATTTCTCCAACCATGATAACGTCCGGATCTTGGCGAAGTGCTGCGCGGAGCCCTGAGAGGAACGTGTAGTTGCTCCCTTCGTTCACTTGGGTCTGCGAGATGCCGGCAAGGTGGTATTCGATCGGATCTTCGATGGTAACGACCTTGATCTCAGGCGAGTAGATCTTTCGCAAGAATGCATAGAGTGTCGTGGTTTTTCCGGATCCTGTTGGTCCCGTGGTGAGGATCATGCCGTTCGGTTTGGTGATCTCGCGAAGCAAGATCTCAAGCAGTGTCGGCTCGATACCCAGTTGATCGAGCGTCACCTTGATGGACTCAGGGTTTAAGATACGCATTACGATGCCTTCGCCATACGCAGAAGGAAGGATCGAGGTACGGATCTCGATGTCGACATCGCCCAATTTAATACTGAAACGACCATCTTGGGTGTCGGCAGAAACATTGAGCTTGAGCCCCGAGAGCAATTTTAGGCGGGAAAGCGCAAGCTTGTACGTCTTGTGGTCGATCATCGCAATGTCGTGGAGAACACCGTCAAGACGATAGCGCAGACGTACATTCACTTCTTCCGGCTCAATGTGAATATCGGAAGCCTTGATCGCAATTGCGCCGGCGAGCATCACCTCGAGCACTTTTGAGATGTGGTGCACGTTTTTTTGAGCGAGTGTCTCTTCCAAAAGCGTCTTGATGTCGTCTGCTGTCTTTACGTTTCCTGAAAGGCGTGCGAGTTCTTCGCTCGAAACATCAAGCACTCCTGCGTCGGTACGGGACGTGTTTGAAATATCATGGTAGCGGTCCCACACGCGCTCAAGACTTGCGTGCGATGCCATTGATACGGAAAGGCGATACCCCTGCTCACGCAGACGATCGAGAAGTTCTTTGGTGGCAGCGCCCTCAGGAGAAACAACGGCAACATTCAGTTCCTTTTCTTGTTTGTTCTCGCCGGTTGAAAAGATAGCGACAAGTGCCGCACGCGCTTCGTCTTCCTTGATGAGACCCACCGCTTCTGTTTCGATGGGGACACCCGAGGTGTTGAGATAGGGGATGCCGTACTTGTGTGAGAGAAGCTCGGCAAGACTCTCTTCTTCGCGCAGGCGAATGTCTTTGAGGTCCTGATCTTGCTTGCGGTCGTCGAATTGCGGCATATCGTATGTGCAATTGTATCATGGCACGCGAACGAGCAGTTCATTGACAACTCATCGTTTCTGTTATACAACTATGTCAGATCTGCCGGAGAGGCAGTGCGCCCTCGGGCGCATCATCTACTACATCTTTTTAGGGAATTCCCCCAAAACAAACTTCCCGCATGGCGGGAAAGGAAGGTGTGGTATGAAAACCAACAAAATAGCGGCAGTAATTGCTGCACTGGTCATTGCACTCGGCCCACTTTCTGCGCAAGCAGGAGGGCGAGGTTGGGGCGGTAACGACTGGCGCGGTAATGACCGAGGCGGCAGCGGATACGGCGGCGGTTGTCAAAATTGTGGCAACTACGGCGGCGGTCCGGTGAATCCACCTAACGGTCCTTCGGGTGGTGGTTACGGCGGCGGTTCTGGTCATGGCGGCGGTGGTGGACGCGATTATGGTCGACCACCTCGTTATGACGACAGATGGGGTGGTGGGAATGATCATTATCGGCCCCGTCATCATGGTGGTTACGACCGTGACCGTCCGCGTGGCAATTGGGAAACCAATAGTGGCTACTACCACGAATACTCCCCCGGCCGATACCGGCCAGTCTATGACCCATGGGCACCACGACAAGAGCACTATGGTGGATGGTACTGGTAACAACGCCTCGCGTAGTACATAATAATTGCACATCATTTTCAGTACATAAGGCGTGGGGATCTTGTCCCCACGCCTATTTTTTTGGAAGACGATCAGGTCAAGTGCATGCATGGGGCACTTGACATTTCTATTGATTTGTGATACACTGTACACAGATGAAGGTTCTTGAATGATTTGAAAAAATCCTTGCAAGATAAAGATATTTTACAGTTTTTGGCCAAAATGGCCGAGGAGCGTAGCATGAAAACGTTAAAAGGGTTAATGTTTTTAGTCGTGATGACAGCAGTTCTTAGTGGTTGTGCCACTCCGAATGGCTATCGTGGCGATCCCCGGGGAAGTATCCAAGGGTATACCAATGCCGCAATTGTGGGCGGAATATCCGGCTTGCTCATCGGCGATAGTGGGCGCGCTGCGGGAATTGGCGCGGGTGCGATGATGGCTCTGAATGGGGTTACTCAAAACACCCAGTCAATCAGTCGCGTAGCAAGAGGCGGTGGCGGTCAACAGTACCAAGGTCGGCCGCAGTATCGTGATGACCGTTACTACGACGACAACGGCGACTACTATGATGATGGTTACCGTTGCCGGGAGACTCGTAACTTTGACTGCCAAGAGGTCGCCCCGGGCTACTATCGTCCAAAGTATGACCCATGGCGGCCAGAGGCGCGGTATTATCGCGATTAAGGCCAAAGCAGTCCAAAGGGCGTGAGAGGATCAAACCTCCACGCCCTTTTTATTTGCTTGACAAAATATTATATATATGGTACTATATATACATTATTGATCAGTGCTTGGTCAGCCCAAAACCTCTATATGAATTACACACTTACATTTAAATCATTGATCGCCGCAGTGCTTTTTGCTGCGCTTATTCCGCATGTATCGTTGGCAGAGACAACTGCTACCCTTACTGCAACGACCATGCCCGCAACGAACATCACTGAAACAGGGGCGCAATTGAACGGGTATGCAGCCCTTGCTCCTTGGGAAAAAACCACCGTTTGGTTTGAGTGGGGTGAGACATTGGCGTTCGGCGAGCAAACTCAATCTGAAACATATTGGGATGAATACAACGAGAGCAAAAACCTCACCGGCCTTAAGAAGGGCACACGGTACTACTATCGTATCGCGGTGATCGGCAAGGGTGAGACCCGCTATGGTGAAACGCTCTCATTCACGACAAAGAGTGCGCCGGTAGTAAGCACCGCAACCCAAAACAGCAATACTCCTTCAGCGGTCGGAAGCACGCAAACTGCTACTGCCGCAAAAACATCTTCAACCGCATCATCAAAAACTACGACCACAAAGACGACCGCCGTCTCGACTGACAAAGACGATGACTGCGCCACAACCACCGCAAGTGTGAGTGCCGGCGCACTCACGGCGAATGCCGCACAGAGCGACGGTGGAGTTGGAGGACTTACGATATTTCTGATCCTCGTTGCAATCGCACTTGCCATCGCCGCTGCGTTCATGAACATAAGCGCCGCACATGAAGCTTCACGAAGGAAGCGCGAAGAAGGCGGAATGGTGATCGCATAGCGTTACCAGCGCAGGTAAAAGTCTAATTTTTAGGTATAAAAAAAGTCAGCCCCAAGGGGTTGACTTTTTTTTGTGGAAGTGATATAATACTAATAAATAAGGACTTGCTTCATCAGTTGTTCCCTTTCAATAGGTTTTCATGATTATAGACCGGCGAGGAGCCGGAAGGAGGTCCCATGTTCTTTTACAGGATAGTAGCGCTAGGATTTCTGGCATTGGTGCTCACGGGGTGTGCAACACCGTATGGGTATCATGCTCGCGAGCCGGTAGTCTACAGGAGCACAAACGTTGTTGCTCCTGTGAATGACCGTGCTGTTGCGATCAGTCCCGAAGTACGGGAGCCGGTTCCGATTACACACACCATGCAGGACGATTGTCCGAAAACGAAGGCTCAGCCGTTCGCGCCGTATAAAATGGGGAACCCCTACTCGAAGGCGGAGCTCATTGCTCTGCTGCAAGGTAGCCCCGAAAAGATGGCGCGCTATCGGAATGCGATGTCTCGCACGTTCGGTCGCGAGGTCACCGATGCGATGGTGATCGATGCGATTAACGCCGCGCAGGTCGTAAAGGCTTCGTGGCGCAAGGGTGAGATCTCTACCGACGGCGTGTGTCCAAATGGCGGCTTCAAGGAAATTACCCGCCATCCATACACCCACACTAGTGGGAGCACGGAGGACGCACTACTGTTTGAGGGTGCGTATATTGGATCGCTGTGGTGTCTCAATCCTATTGCCGACTTACGTAGTCGGGATGATGGAATGAGAGAAACCGCACCGGCTCCACGCGTTGAGTACCGTACAGAGGTACAGGTTGTGGAAAGACCGGTGTACATAGACCGTCCGGTCTATGTCGAGAGTGAGCCGGTGTACGACGAGTACTATGGCGGGTTAGATGTTGCCGGTGTTGCGTATGGTGTGGGCGTCGGTTTTAGCGGCGATCGCTATTATTCCGACGATCACAGCATTAACGGGAGCTTTAATGACTATAGCTCTCGGGACAACCGCCGTTACGACAATCGTCGATCTTATGATGATCACCGCAGTTATCGTGACGATCATCGAATCAATGTCGACAACCGTCAATGGAACAATCGTCCTCGCCATCGACCACCGTCTCCTCCACCCCCGTGCCGTAATTGCGGTGGCGGTGGCAGACCGGCAGATCCGCCGACTGGTCCTGATGATTGTGTGGGTAACAACTGCAACAATCCTGGGTATCCGAGGAGTCCACCAACAGGTAGTAGTGAATGCGTCGGTGCGGGGTGTGATTACTTCGGCCATCCGCGCGAAATATCAACTGGGTGGCAGTAGCACCATTTGGCATCGAGCAACGAACTTCACGTTCGTTCGCTCGGTGCTCATTCTTAAGTCTTCAACCCCGTCGTGTTGAAGGTTTAAAGATGAGTAGGCAATTTATTAAGTTTTAGAACTGTCGTATGAAAAAAATTATTAAATCAGTCGGAGCGGTCTTCCTTTCCCTTGCGGTATTTTTCCCGCAGGGTGCATTTGCTGCGTCGCTCAACAACGACCCGCAAGACTTCGCCACGCTTCGTGCCGCGAACTACACACAGAACCCGGGATCGACCACCAGCTGGTCATCTTCGACGTCTGCAAGCGCAGGGCAGGTGGTTGCGCTCAGTGTCTATTATCACAACACCACGGATCCGACCGCACAAAACGTGCGCATCAAACTTTCGCCGCGCACGACCGGAAACGGCACCACGCATTCATTCACCGCGACCGTTTCTGCGGACAATGCATCTTCGGTACACGGAAATGCATCTGTGACACTCTCGAGCTCACAGACGCTCACCTTTATTCCGGGACGCGTGTATTGGTATCCGAACCAGCAGGGAAGCGTTACGTCGCTTCCGCAGGGACAGACCGGTGAAGAACTTTTCACAACCGGGGTCAATATCGGCAACATCGAGTGCGGATGGGCAACGCAAGGTTCGCTCGTCGTACACTTCTTGGTAGGGAATGCTTCATCGGGTGGAACACTTTCCGTAACGACCAATGCTGCCACGAACATCGACACTTACTCCGCGACACTCAATGGACACCTCACGACTGACACCAACAATACGCAGCGTTGGTTCGAGTGGGGGACATCGTCTTCGCTGGGAAGTGAGACGACCCACACCTCGCAGTACTCATCTGGAGCCTTCAGCAAATACCTCTCGGGTCTTGCGCCAAACACGACATATCACTACCGCGCTGTTGCGCAAAACTCGGCCGGTACCATGGCGTACGGCTCGATCATGAGCTTCACTACGACGGGCGGTTCATACAATCAACTTCCGTCAGTTACCACGAATCCAGCCACGAACATTCTTGAAAATTCCGCAACGCTTCGCGGGTACCTTACGACCAACAGCACGAGCGATGTAACGCGCTGGTTCGAGTGGGGGACGTCATACTCTCTCGGCAATCAGACGACACGCTTCAATCAGTCATACGACGGAGAATTCAGTTCGTCTGTATCTGGGTTGGCTCCGAACACCACGTACTACTTCCGCGCAGCCGCGCAAAACTCGGCCGGCACGGTGTATGGCAGTGTTCTTAGTTTCACGACGACAGGCGGAGGTGCAAACCAGGCGCCTGGAGTAACAACGAAGCCAGCAACAAACATCAGTGAGAACTATGCAACGTTGAACGGTTATGTGAATCCGAACGTTTCATACGGCGGATACTCATACAACACAACGCGTTGGTTCGAGTGGGGTACATCGTACAGTTTGGGCAACCAGACAACGCGTATCACGCAAGGATCGTACGCAGGAGACTTCAGTGAAACGATCTCAGGTCTTCAGCCGAACACTACGTACTACTTCCGCGCAGCCGCGCAGAACTCGTACGGTACGGCATACGGAAGTACACTATCCTTCACTACGGGCAGCGGGTATGGACAGGGGACTACCCCGACCGCGATAACGAACCTTGCGACGACCGTCACTCAGACATCAGGCAAGCTCAACGGCTTGGCACTTATCACCGGCAACATTTCAACGAACGCATGGTTCGAGTGGGGTGTAACCTCAGGACTTCTCGGCAACACGACGCCGTCGCGCTACATCGGTACGCAGTCATCGATCGCGTTCTCGGAAACCATCACCGGTCTTGCTCCGAACACCACGTACTACTTCCGCGCTGTTGCGCAGAACTCGTATGGTACGAGTCGCGGATCAGTACTCTCGTTCACGACATCAGGACAGACCGTGATCTATCAGCCGCCGGTTATTGTACAAGAGCCACCGCGCGTCATCACCATTCGTGAGCCGCAGGTCATTGTACGCACCGTAGGAACGGGCGTAACATCACCGATCGAGATCTCGATCATCGGACTCCGCGAACAGGTATTCGTAAATGATTGCATCACGTATGTGATCCGCTACGAGAACAAAGGAAACGTACGTCTCACTGACTCAGTGCTTCGCGTAATGCTTCCGCAAGAAATGCAGTACCTTGGTTCATCACGCGGCAGTTTCTCAACGAAAGAAAATATCCTCACCGTGGTGCTCGGCGAACTTTTGCCGGGAGCAACGGGCGAGGTGACCGTGGAAGCATGTGTGCTTCCCGACACGGCGATTGGCAAAGTGTTGGTGACGAGCGTGGTCCTGGTGTACACCGACACGCGCACGAACACGCAGGGTGATGCGATCGCTTATGCGATCCACACCGTGACCGATGGTCGCGCAAACGCACTCAGCGCAAGTCTCATCGGGCTCGGATTCTTTCCGGACACCGTGATCGAGTGGTTCATCTTGCTCATCCTCATCCTCATCATTGTATTCTTGATCGTCTCGATCCAGAATTCACGACGCAGGATCTATGAGGAGCGTCGCCACTCACAGACGATCCAGTAACTCAAAATTGTTCATAGATTGAACACGAAAAACCCCCGCATAATTGCGGGGGTTTTTCGTGGTAAAATGCAGGGTAAGCCGATCGTATGAAACTCATCTCCAAAAGTATTCAAGAGACTGAAGCGGTCGCTCGCGATCTTCTCTTTGCGCTCGGGCACGCGGGCATCTCGGGTCGTGCCACGGTGCTCGCCCTTCGGGGCAACTTGGGTGCGGGGAAGACTGCACTCACGAAAGCACTCGGTAAACAGCTCGGCGTGAAACGTGCGATCACGAGCCCAACCTTTGTGATCGAGAAGATCTACAAACTGCCGAAGGGAAGCCCGTTCGAACATTTGATTCACATCGACGCGTATCGTCTCGAGGGGAAGCGTGAGCTCGAAGCGATCGGCTGGGACGAGGCGCTTGCACACCACAACAATCTCATCGTGATCGAGTGGCCTGAGCAGGTGCCGGGAAGTCTCCCGCGCCATGCGTTCACCGTGGACCTTGCGTTCGTTAATGACACCACTCGTACGATCACCATTCCCGCAAAATTATCACGCCTATGGCCACCACAAAAAACAAAAAAGAAATAACAACACTGGTGCTCCTCGACGCACACGCGATCATTCATCGCGCGTACCACGCCCTGCCGGAGTTCTCTTCGAGCAAGGGTGAGCCAACGGGAGGACTCTATGGCATCTCCACGATGCTCATGCGCATCATTGCAGAATTGAAGCCCGACCAGATCATCGCGTGCTATGACCTTCCCGGGCCAACGTTTCGGCACGAGGCATATGATGCGTATAAACAAGGCCGTGCCAAGGCGGATGATTCTCTTGTGCACCAGATCAAGCGGAGCCGCGACCTGTTCAGGGCGTTTCACATCCCCGCGTACGAGAGTCCCGGATTTGAGGCCGACGATATTTTAGGGACCATTGTCGAACAAATGAAAGGTCGCCGCGACGTGCGGATCATCATTGCGTCGGGCGACATGGATACGCTCCAGCTCGTTTGGGACGATCGCGTCACTGTGTACACGCTCAAGAAGGGACTCAATGACACCATTCAGTACAACGAGAAGGCGGTCATGGAACGGTTTGGATTTTCACCCGACAAGCTTCCGGACTACAAAGGACTTCGTGGTGATCCATCAGACAACATTATCGGCGTCCCCGGTATTGGAGAGAAGACCGCAACCATACTGATCAAAGAATTTGGCACGATCGAGAAGATGTATCAGGCACTCAAAAAAAGTGACGAGCGTTTCAAAACCGCGGGCATTACCCCGCGCGTGATCGAGATCTTGCGTACCCACGAAGAGGATGCACTCTTCTCGAAAACATTGGCGACAATCCGCCGCGATGCGCCGATTGAGTTCGTCATGCCGGAAGGGACATGGCAAAAACGATTCGTCCCCGAGGACCTCGAAACACTCTTTGCAGAGCTCGAGTTCAAAGGACTTCGTGCGCGCGTACACGCACTGGTAGGGAGTACGACATCAAACACGGAAGCGACAGAAGATGCGCCCGAGCCCCCGGCAGAAGAAGTGGTATCTCCGGAAGATCTCCATCGCGCACAGATCGCACTCTGGTTGCTCAACTCTGACATGACGAATGTATCGGCAGAGGATATTCGCGCGTTCACCAAAACAACGACACTTCCGGATGCGATCGAGGCCTTGGAAAAAGAGATCACTCGCACGGGGCTCACTAACGTGTATAAAGAGATCGAGCTTCCGCTCATTCCGATCCTCGCTGCTGCACATACGCAGGGGATAAAAGTTAACGTGCAACAGTTAAGCGATCTCTCAAAAAAACTCCACCAAGAGCGCACCGAGATCGAGCGCACCATCTGGAAACTTGCCGGTCAAGAATTTAATATCAGTTCTCCAAAACAGCTGGGCGAAATTCTTTTTGATGTGATGCACATCTCTACGAAGGGGCTCAAAAAGACTGCCGGTGGTGCACGGTCAACACGCGAGTCGGAACTCGCAAAACTTAAAGGCGCGCATCCGATCATTGAAGCGATCTTGAGCTACCGCGAATTGCAAAAGTTGCTCTCGACGTACATCGACACGATCCCGAACATGCTGGGGGAGGGTGGTAGGTTGCGCACGACGCTCAATCAGACCGGCACCACGACCGGGCGCATGTCATCAACAAATCCGAACTTGCAGAACATCCCCGCACGAGGCGATATGGGAGTGGAGATCAGGCGCGCATTTGTCGCAGAAGCGGGACACACGTTCGCCGCGTTCGACTACTCACAGATCGAGATCCGCGTGCTCGCAGTGCTTGCGGAGGACCCGGAGCTCATCCGCATTTTCAACGAAGGGAAAGACGTGCATGCATCGGTCGCTGCGCACGTGTTCGGCATTGAGGAGTCCGAGGTGACGAAAGACATGCGACGCAAAGCCAAGGTCATCAACTTCGGCATCATCTACGGCATGGGCGTGAATGCGCTCCGCGAGAACCTCGGTGGCACGCGCGAAGAAGCGCAGCAGTTTTACGATACCTATTTTAAAAAGTTTCCGGCGATCGCAGAATACTTTGAGCATGTTATCCGTGATGCGAAGAAGAAGGGATACACGGAGACATACTTCGGCCGTCGGCGCTCATTCGAGCAGATCCGCTCAAACATTCCGTATATCCGCGCCGGCGCAGAACGCATGGCGATGAATGCTCCGGTGCAGGGGACTGCCGCAGACCTCATCAAGATCGCTATGAAGAAGGCGCATGAGGCACTCGCAAAAAAAGATCTTCTGGGCAGTGCACACCTCCTCCTTCAGATCCACGACGAACTTGTGTATGAGATCGAAGACGCGACGCTTCATGTCGCACTGCCGATCATTAAAGAGGCGATGGAGTCTGCGGTTGAATTTCCGATACCGCTTTCAGTGAATGCATCAACAGGACCGACGTGGGGTGATCTCAAGAGCGTCGAGTAAAAAAAAGAAACCCCGCTCGTGTGAGGAGCGGGGGGGTCTCATAAGGTGGATTATGAGAAGTGTTGTTCGAGTGCCCGAGAGATGCGACACTCGGCCTCTTCGGGTGAATCACCGCCACGGCTTACGATATGTGCGCCATCGCGATATGCATCGAAGAAGTAGGGGTTGTGACGATTGTCGGGCTCAATGCGGTTCTCGAAGATGGTCTCGGGGAATTTTTTCTGGAGTCTTTCGAGTGATTGATCCACTCTACTCAACTCGTCACTGCTTATACGTGGATCATATATGATCACACTATGTATGATTGCATTGGGGGATACACCTTCCACGGAATTACTCCTTTTGTTCTGTTGGTCCAGACTATTTGTATAACATAAATCATATTTTGTCAAACACACCATCGCCACGTACAATACGGGAATGTTATATGTTTTCTCCGGTGATGATACGTCGCGCATCTATCAAGAATCTCGAGCGGTCGTCACACGAGCGCTCGAAGGAGGTGCGCATCTCCATGAAGTGAAGGGTGCGCGGACAGTGGGTGAGTATGAGGATCTTGCGGCAGGAGACTCACTCTTTGGGACCACGCGCGTGTTCGTGCTCGAAGAGGCACTCGAGTCAACAGAAGGGAAAGAGGCATTCATTGAAACTGCGCGCATGCTCGCCACATCCCCGCACCTCTTTGTATTTCGAACGGGAAAGCTTACCAAAGACAAAGATGTTGTGCAGAGCATTAAAACAGCAGAGGGGAAGTTTTGGGAGATCGTCCTCCCTGAGAAGCGCAATCAATCGGGATTTAACATTTTTGCATTGGCGGATGCGTTCGGAGAACGAGACAAAAAGAAAGCATGGATCCTGTTGACCGAGGCATTTAAGGAGGGCGTCTCAGCGGAAGAAGTACACGGGACGATCTTTTGGATGGTAAAGAATATGGCGCTCGTAAAACAGGTGGGTGGAGCAGGGGATACGGGGCTTTCGCCGTTCGTACTCACCAAGACAACGCGATTTGCCGGACGGTTTTCAGGAGAAGAGCTTTCGGCGATCCTCGATCAATTAGTGACGATGTATCACGATGCGCACCGTGGTCTCTCTGATCTTGAATCAGACCTTGAACGTTTAGTGCTCACGGCGCTCGCAAAGTAGCATGCAAAAAAAAGACCACCCGAGGATGGTCTTTTTATATGAGGAGGGCACTAAGCCCATGAAACAGCAATTGTGGAATGAAGGTTTTTTTGTGAGTAGTAGGTCCGATCTAGGTGGACAGGCCTGACAGAAAAACTTTCATCACGATCGTTCTGTGTTCATTATAGCGTTCTCTAAAAAGCACGCAACACCATCCTGTGGATAACTTTCAGAGCCCAACTCGCTCCATTGTTAAATACGCAGTTTTGTGGTAAAAATGTGTGGTAAAAAGATGGAAAGCATATCCGCCCGTAGCTCAGTCGGTAGAGCAGTTGCCTTTTAAGCAAACGGTCGTAGGTTCGATTCCTACCGGGCGGACTATTGAGTGAAACGAAATAAGCCGTTCGGTAGGAATCGAACGGGAAGGGGTCGGGAAACGGTAGTTTCCCGTGGAGGAAGGATTGGGAAAACCGTGGGTTTCCCAGGAGTTCGATAGCGCAGCGTCCTACCGGGCGGACATGAATAACAAAACCCCGAGGTGAGAACATCGGGGTTTTGTTTGAAAAGATTTAAAACGGCAGGTCAATGGCAAAGGCACCAGGACCAAAGAATACAAGAAGAAGTGAAACAAGCGCGAGGAATGCATACATCACCCGAATATTTATGGGCGCCTCTGTTTTGCGCGGGGCGTGGAATGCAATGATACCCCAAATGATCCCTGCAAGAATCGCAGCGATTTGCGTGTAGATACCCACCGCGAGTGCGAGTCCGACGATGCTTGCGGATCCCCCAAGTAAACGCGCGTCGCTTTGTGGGGTTTTTGCCCATGTGAGCATGCGCGAACCGACAGAAAGAACGAGAAGTCCCAGTCCAATACGCAGTATGCCGACCGCGAGGAATTCGTAGTCGAAGAGTGAAGGGAAGATGCTTACTATTCCAATATCCATACAGACATCCTACCAAAGATAGCGCTTCTGCGCTATGATGCGCGCACATGCCGACCAATACCGCAAAGAATAGGACCCGTGAAGTAGTACTCATCCTTCACGACATAAGAAGCGCTTATAATGTCGGATCAATATTTCGTACGGCAGATGGCGCAGGAGTAGCAAAGATATTTTGTGCAGGATATACTCCGGCACCAAAAAATGTGTTCGGAAAAATTCAGAACGATATTCGCAAAACAGCACTTGGGGCAGAGGAAACGGTTCCCTGGGAAACAAGAAAGAATACCCCCACGCTCATCAGGCGATTACAAAAGGATGGGTATCAGGTGATCGCGATCGAGCAGGATCCGAAAGCGGTTCCCTACACAAAAGTCACCATTTCAAAAAAAGTTGCGTTTGTCCTCGGGAACGAGACAGGGGGGATATCAAAATCGATACTCAAGCTCGTGGATGGTATCGCGGAAATCCCCATGAAAGGGAGCAAAGAATCACTCAATGTTTCGGTCGCTGCTGGCGTCGCACTCTTTCGGATGCTTGGATGCTAATGCCCTAAAAGTTTCTTGAGCTCTTCACGCACCACAGTTGCGTCATCCCATGGTGTGCGCGCACCGTTTGCTTCCATGATGTACGGGTCAGTTCCTTTGCCGGTGATGTACACGGCATCTCCTGTGTGTGCACGCTTCAGTGCTTCACGAATTGCCTCGCGCCGGTCCATGATAATGTGGCACGGTTTTGTAGTGACACCTTCCTTTACAGCATTCACGATCTGCATAGGGTCTTCGTCGTAGGGATCTTCGTTAGTGAGAATGATCTCGGCGCAGTGCTTGTCGGCAACCGCCCCCATCTCTTTTCGTTTCCATTGATCACGACCCCCGCCGGTTGATCCAAGGACGCAGATCTTGCGTGCATTGCGATGTGCTCCGTAGGCATTCTCTAGGGAGTCGGCTGTGTGCGCGTAATCAACGATCACTGAAAACGGTTGCCCGGCATCCACGTACTCCATACGTCCGCGGACAAGAGTGATACGTGCAAGCGACTCAGCCATCAATGGTCCGGGGATCGCGAGTGTTTTGCCAAGATTGAGCGCAGCGAGTGCATTGCGTACATTGAACTCGCCGGGGATCGAAAGGGTGATCGGTGTATTGTCGAATGAAAAAGAACTGCCGCGTTCGGTGAGAGAAAGATTCTCGGCTTGCTTGATCGAGAAGGGAACTTTTTCCGCACGCGCTACGGTGAAAAAATCCTGTGCGTGCGCGTCATCGCTGTTGGCGACGATGATGCGATGGGGTTTCTTTGAGTGCGCAAGCGTGCGCGCAATCGCAAGTTTTGCGGCAAGGTAGTTTTCAAATGAACCATGCGACTCGATGTGCTCGGGGGAGATGTTTAAAAATACGACCGCATCAACAGAGAGAAATTTTTGGCGGAACTGTTTGGCGCCTTCAGATGTCATCTCGATTACGGCATGGGTGCAACCGGCACGGACCGCATCGCGAAGAAACCGTTGCAGGAACCAACGCCCCCGAATGGTCATTTTGTAGGGATTCGGTTTTGATGTTTCGCCGATCTTGAAACGCAGTGTCCCCGCAAGGGCGGTCTTCTTTCCGGATCCTTCAAGAACGGCATTCACGAGTTCTGCAGTCGTGGTCTTTCCTTTGGTGCCTGTTATGAGTACCACGAAGAGTTTACGGGAAGGGAAACCGTACGCGAGTGCTCCAGAGAGCGCGAGCAGGTAGTGGTAGATCGGCTGTGCCGCCGTGAATAGTGTGCGAGGAATGATACGGCGCCCGATGCGAAGGATTGATTCGAGAGACATAGTGAATGGTGGATTATGACCGACCGCCGAGCATTTTGAGCGCCTCTTTCAGTCGCGCGTTCGTGTCTTTGATCTCGGGGTGTACTTGTGCGAGCGTGTCACGGGCTTCACGCGCGGAGTACCCCAGTGCTTCAAGCGCCTCAATGGCGTCGAGCTCTTGCTTGGTGGTCAGGTCGCCTTCGGCGCCAGGACGATACCCAAGCGTCTCTTTGAGTTCGAGCACGATCTTCTCGGCGGTTTTTCTTCCGATGCCGGAGACTTTGGTGAGGTAGGTGGTGTCGCCCGAGGCGATCGCCTTACGAAGTGTCTCAACGGGCGCCATGCCAATGATCGAGAGTGCTGACTTCGGGCCGACGCCCGAGATACTGATCAGGCGTTCAAAGAGATCAAGTTCGCTTCGGTTCGCAAATCCGTAGAGATCGAGCGCATCCTCGCGGACGACGGTGTGTATCCAGAGTGATAGCGACCCTTCATCCTCGCGGGGGAGGGTGCGCAAGCATTCCAAGGTAATGAAGACTTTGTAGCCGACTCCGCCGGTGTCGATAATGACAAAACGGTCGCCTTTGAACGATACAGCACCTGAGATTTTTCCGATCATGGCTCCATCATACACCACTCTCCCCACTCTTGCATTTTGGGGCGGGATTCCGTATAGTACGGCAATGCCAATCATCAAATCAGCAAAAAAGGCGCTCCGCTCCTCTGCCCGAAAGAAGGTCTTTAACGACCGTCGCAAGAAGGTAATGAAGGAAGCGGTAAAAGATGTAAGCAAAGCTGTTTCCGCGAAAGCAAGAACCGAAGCGGAAAAATTGCTCCCGCTTGCATACAAAGCCCTCGATAAGGCCGTAAAGCGCGGTGTTATCAAAAAGAATGCTGCTGCTCGCAAGAAGTCACGTCTTGTGCGCCTCATCAAAAAAACTGCGTAAGATCCTGTTGGATATACGCTAGAAAATACCGGGTCGCCCTCGGTATTTTTTTGTGCTACCATTGAAATACCCCAGCACCCATGAGGTGTTGGGGCAACCAATTCCTATGAATATCATTACATTAGAAGACGCACGAAAGCTCATTGAGGAAGCTGCGACAACGATCATTGACGTACGCACTCCGGAAGAATATGGCGAAGCGCATTTGGAGCGCGCGATCAATATCGATATTTCGACACCGGATTTTCTCGAGAAGATCGAATCTCTCGACAAGAGTCACCCGTATGTCGTGTACTGTGCGACTGGCGGACGCTCGGCACGCGCAGTGGCAGAAATGGAGCAACGTGAGTTTACCGCAGTCTACAATCTCATGGGCGGGATCTCCGGCTGGATCCGCGGAGGACTTCCTATCGAACAAAACGCATAGCCAACAAAAAAACCGCGCTCCATAGAGCGCGGTTTTTTTGTTTAATGCTAACCACAATTTTTAACGCGGTGCACCCGTTGACTGATCAAGTACCGTGCGCTGTGCCTGCTCGAGAACTTCGATGAGCGGCGTTGCGGGGTCGGGACGAATGACCGTAACAGGTTCGTTGAATGCACTGAAGATCTCTGAAAAACGGAAGGTGAATTCAACTGATAACGGAGTGCTCTCAGGCCGGAGTCCGTTAGATGCTTCTCTTTGTTCTATCCCGGAAACCACCACCTCGTATTTTCGGAGCATATGAGATTCTTTGCCCACCCAGAATGTTACTGCCAAGGCAAGATCTTTAGCTGTTGTGTTGTTGCGCAGTTCTGCGATAGATCTTTCAATGGCGGTACGCTCCACCTCCGGCCGAGTTTTTGCGCCTTCTTCGGCGAGAGCGATCCATGCCTCCTTGGTACCGCTCACGAAGTAGGAGCGGGTGCTCTCATCTCCAATGATCGTTTCACCGGTTTCCTTGAGGGAGAACCCGGCAATAGGGCTTTCGGGTTTGGTGAGTGCAAGAAAATCCGTAAGGGTCTGCGATAGGCTCATGTATCGGTTTTTGAACGTGAGCGTTTCAGTAAGCCATGCACGTGTCTCAGTGACATCGTCTTCTGATGCACCAAGCGCGCGCAAGCCGTCGGGAAATTTTTGCGCATCGATCGAGAACCATCTGCCACGGATATATGCAGCGAAGTCGGCATCAATGGCGGCAACGAATGCAGGAAGGTCTTTTATGCGGATAAAAAAAGTTTTCTCCAAGAGTGTAGCCTCGAGATCTCCTGAAGCACTCACGCCGCCGAAGTTTCCTGTAAGTGTTGCCGTCGCGTGCATTTTTGGATTTGCCGTATCGCGAAGGTCTTCCTCTGAGCGCGCGTTAAGCGAGAATGAAGCGGTCATTGGCTGTGCCGATGAATACTGCCCGGTTTCTTTGGCGGATACTCCCATAAAGATGTCACTTACATACGTATGCGTTGAAGAGGCGTTGTCTTCGGCGCGCGAAAGCATTGCACCTGGTGTTTGTGCATAGATCGCATAGGCGACGTATGCACCACCGAGTATGATGAGCCCGAGCACAAGGAGTGTAACAATGAGTGCAGTGCGCTTGTGGGGGGCACGAGTTTCTGGTGGCGTAGCGTCGATGGGGTTTTCATTTTGAATGATGGGCTCACGTACGGCAGGAGGGGAAGATTCTGTTGTCGGAGAGAGGTTGTTTGATGTCGTTGCGGTAGCAGGGGTGACACTTGCCGCAATGCGATCTGCACGACCGGAATCAAACGCGGCGTTCATCGCGGAGAGCGCTTGGGTGATATCGGCCTCAGCCCAGCCGCTTTCGGCAAGCGCTTTGCGGATCTGTTCCGGGGTCATACCGGCATTTTGTGCCTGGCGAATGTACTCGATGAGTTCTTGGGTAAGCATAAAGGTTTAAGAATTAATGTCCGCCGCCTGAAGAGATCTCTCCGTCGAATACCGAAAGGTCAGGATCGCCGGTGACTTTGAGATTTCCATATGCTCCACGATCAAGGCGGGCGAGTGCGTGATCAACGAAAATAAATGTTCCGGGAACCTGGAGTGCAAAGTCGACGATCGTCGCTCCTCCTGCTGGGACGAGCGTGGTCTGCACGTTCTGGTGCGGTGCGGAGCCGATCGCTCCTTCGGGGAAGACGCGATCGAATATCTCGCCAATGGCGTGGAACGATGAGATGAGATTCACGCCACCATTGCCAACATACACGCGTACCGTCTCACCAGTTTTCGCTTCCATCTTACCTACAGCGCCACCGATCTTGCCGTTGAAGACGATGTACTCCGGCTTTCCGTCGAGGAACTTCTGAGCGTCCATTACCTGAAGTCCTTTTGTGCCGATGGTGCCCTTGGGGTAGAACTCCCCCTGCATCACATAGAATTCTTTGTCGACGGCGGGAAGATCAGCGATATTTTTTGGCTGAACGAGGATGAGCCCATACATGCCGTGTGCCATATGATTGCCGACATTTGGGTGCGCACAGTGATAAACATAGAGTCCGGGGTTGAGGGCTTTGAAGGTGAATGTTTTTGATTCTCCCGGTGCGACGTTTGTTGCAACAGCACCGCCACCGGGACCGGTTACGGCGTGGAGGTCAATATTGTGGCGATGAATACTTGTCGGATCGTTCTTGAGTGTGAAGTGTACGGTATCGCCTTCAAGAATGCGGACGAACGGTCCGGGAACTCGTCCATCGTAGGTCCAGTAGTTCATCACGACACCCGGCGCCATTTCAGCAATGACTTCTTTTGCAGTCATGGTGATCTCTACGGTTTCGTTCTCGGTGCGCGTGATGGGCGGAGGAATGTCGTTAGGGTCGCGTGCGATGTCGGGAATGCGTTCGAACTGATCAAGCTTACTGAAAAAAGTGTAGACGTTCTTGAGAGGAAGCGCAGGAGAGTCTGCGGGACCATAGGTTGTGAGCCCAAAGGGGTACTGGAGCTGGTTGGGGAAGGCGCGCGGAGCGTAGAGGAACAAGAAGATGCCAAAGAAAAGAACGAACAAGAGGATCGCGGTTTTTCTGGAATGAAGCTTGCGGAGGACGATGTACGTAAATACTGCTCCGGCAAGGAGCGCGATAAAGAGTCCGAAGCCCTGCAGGAGTACGTACTTGATGAGGTAAAAGAATCCGTCCATAAAAAGATCTGCTACACGCGCGAGTAATGACTCTAGTATATAGAAGAATTTGGGAAATGGGGGAGATGGGGAGGGGAAAACTTTTTTGGGGAGGGTGGGGGAGGGAATCTCTCCGTACCGGAGCAGTACAGGTTTCCCATTTTTTCGGATGAGTACATCCTAAAAAATAAGGGAGAACCTTTTCGATTCCTGCACGCACCTGAAGCAGTTCAGGTGCTCTCGGGGACAGGCAAAAAGAAAACTCACGAACATTCGTGAGTTTTCTTTTTGCCTGTCCCCTCGGCAGGAATCGAACCTGCATCACCTCCTTCGGAGGGAGGTATCCTATCCATTGAACGACGAGGGGATACGAACACAAAGGAATCGGTCACGAGTTACTAAGTGTTCTTATTCCGATTACGGAACTGTGAGCACTAAGTACTCGCGACCCCGCCTCGGCGACAAGCACTCGCTTCACTCGTCTTGTATACCGCCTCCGGCCTTCGATTCCTGCCGAGGGCGACAAAAATATAGTCGCCCGATGCTCCGCATCACCCTCCTTATTTTTGTGCCCTCGGCAGGAATCGAACCTGCATCGCAAGCTCCGCAAGCTAGCATCCTATCCATTGAACGACGAGGGCATTTCTTAAGCGCCTGACATAAATATCAGACGCTTTCGGTGGCGATACTGTACCACATATTTTCTAGAATCCCAAGCGGTCCATCAGCCGGTGGGGAAATGGCTCGACCATCTTCTCTTCTTCGAGAAATTCAAGCAGGAGCTCTCGTACCGATTCAGGATTCACCTCATCGCAAAGCGGCGTGATGATATAGGGTACCAGTGTTTGCCGTGAGATGAGCATGAGCTTCGGCTGTGGACCATCGGTCACCCAGAATGACTTGAGGGAGAGGAATGGATAGAGTGTGTGGTCTATGTTAATCCCGCGTTCACGGATCGCCACGGTAACGATCGGCGGTTGCTTTGATCCGTAGAGTGCCAGCGTAAATGCGCCGATCAAAATGAGTGCAGAAAAGAGGTAGTTTTCAAAAAAGAATGCTGCGATCGCGCCGGAAATGGCAATGATGCAGAGCGCCCAATACCAATCGGCGGTTTTGGGTCGATACTCGTATGCCGGCGTTTTCCATTCGATCAATACGTCTCTCGGTTGCATGAGGATATTGTAGCACGCGCACCGATTATGTTTGGGAACAGGCGCTCCAGAGTCCGCGTGCGTTGGTGCGTGCTTGGCGTTCCGCCTCGCGCAATTCTTCTTGGCGAGAAATATCCGGCGGATAACTCGCCGAGTGTGCAAAACCATTTTGCACAAGTACTCCGTTCACAAAGGTGTCGCCCACGAATACATACCGAAGTAGGCGACCGTACTTGTCGCGATTGCTCACATCGCGCACCAAGGTGACGCGTTTCCCGAGCACCAATTGCTCGTTCTGATTTTTTGCTTCCTCTCCAAAGCATTCAAGATCCTGATTTCCGTGGTGAAGCTCTGGTGTGTCGATGCCGATGTAGCGTACGCGCTCACCGCCCTCGATCTCGATCGTATCGCCGTCGATCACGCGCACCACGAGCGCTTCGGTTGTGGTGGCAGTTTCACGGGAGAGTTCGAGAGCATTCCCTCGATCTTCCGCAGCGGGGAGTTTTTCCGGGGTGGCGCCGAGCAGGTTCATCAGTAGTACGAGCGTGAACAGCACTGCCCAGAATATGCGTCTTTGGGTGATCATGGCAAGAAAAGTCTACCACAAGAAGTCTCATGAAAATTGCGGATATTTCTACACAGGGTGATTCACCGACAGTTCACCACTCAAGGAGTATAGTGAACGCTTACATTTTTCTGCGACCCGTGAACCTGTTTTTTGTTTAGGTAGGGACACAGAAATATGGGCATAAGAATTTATTTCGGCTAGCGAGGATCGCGTGGATGAGTGCCCTCGTACACAGCGTCCGAGCGAAGACGAACTATAGGTTCAACACCTCGTCAGCTTGCTGCGAGGAACCTTTATTACATAATTTAAAAGCATATGAATACACTAATGAACACCCCAACAATGGGCACTCCATTGCGGGCACGCGCCGCGGGAATTCTCGCGGTAGGAATTCTTGAGGCTTTGTTTTTGGGCGGACTATTACTTGTTCAGGCGGATCGAGCGAATGCGCAGACAGCGACAACATCGCCGGTCGTGTCGAGTATCGTTGCAACAAGCACGACCCCGACCACGGCAAACATTACGTGGATGACGGACATTGGTGCGACATCGCAAGTGGCATACGGTACGACCACGGCGTATGGAACGTGGTCTGCATATAATCCGGCGACCACCACAAGCCATATGGCGACGCTCTCGGGGCTTGTTGCTAACACGCTCTACCACTTCCAGGTGCGTTCTGCCGGCACATCAACCGCGACCACGACATCTGCAGACCAGACCTTTACGACCATGGCGTCTACCACCACCGACACCACTGCGCCCGTGATCTCAGCACTTACGGCAAGTGCCACGACCACCAGCGCGACGATCTCGTGGATGACCAATGAGCCAACTACGATGCAGGTCTCGTATGGCACCACCTCTGCATACACCGCATCGAGCACGCTCGACAGCACGCTCATGACCAGTCACACGGTCATGCTCTCGGGCCTGTCGCCCAACACGACGTACCACTTCCAAGCACGATCTGCTGACGCAGTAGGGAATACGGCGACGTCAACCGATCAAATGTTCATGACCACGACGAGCACGAGTACTGACGCCACAGCGCCAACGATTTCGTCGATCGCTGCAATGGCATCAACGACGGGAGCAACGATCTCATGGATGACCAATGAACCGACTACGATGCAAGTGCGGTATGGCACCACCTCTACATACACCGCATCAAGCACGCTCGACAGCACGCTCATGACCAGTCACTCGACCGCACTCTCGGGTCTTGCATCAAACACGACGTACCATTTTCAGGTACTGTCCGCTGATGCGGCAGGGAACATGGCGACATCGACCGATCAGACATTCATGACGACAAGTACTGCAACCACGACACCTGACCTTGCGGCGATTCAGGCAGAGATCAATCGGTTGTGGCAAAAGATTGCCGAACTGATGGTGCTCATCCAGCAACTCATTGCAAATGGCGGAGGAGGTGGAGGGGGTAATAATAACGGCGGCTCCGTATATCCGCCCTACACTCCTACATCACCCGCAGCCATCGATCAAAATGGCGAGACCGTTGAGGCGGGGAGAAGCATCAACTTCTTGGGCCACAACTTTGGCCGTGAGGAAAATGTAACGGTTGCGAGCGGCGGTGTGACGCTTAAGACCGTGCACGCCGATGGTGGTGGCAACTTCTCGACGGGATCAATGTCCGTATCAAATACCCCGGGAACATACACGTACACGTTCACCGGAGCAGGGAGCGGACGCAGCGCCTCGGCAACGATCACGGTGACACCAGAGGATTAAGAGCGCCCTGCAATTGAATAGGCACGATATCAAATCCCCACGATTGCAATGGTTTTGGTGAGAAGGGTGATGTAGATTGTTATCAGCTAAATAAAAATATGAAAACATTCATAGTGCTCTACATGGCCCCGATCGCGGAATTCGAAAAAATGATGGCATCGACGGATAGGGAGGAGATGGAAAAAGGCATGGATGAGTGGAACAAATGGATGGAGATCCACAAGAAGCATTTCGTTGATCCCGGTATGGCGCTCGGCTCGACGAAGCGGGTCATGAAAAACAGCGTGGCGAATGCGAAGAATGATGTAGGCGGGTACTCGATTGTGCAAGCTGAGACAGCAGATGCGGCGGCGGAAATATTTCGCGACTCGCCGCACTTCGACATCCCCGGCGCATGGATCGACATTGTTGAACGTGTTGATATGTCGACGGTGTAGCGGACACTGTCGGATGCAAGAAAAATAGCGAGGAGAGATTTCCTCGCTATTTGTTTGCCTGCTCATAAACCTAGGTGCGGAATCGCCCAGCGCCTGTCCATGGGTCGGCGGTCTCTAAAGGATGATCAAACCAGAGGCGTGCGCTCGCTACATCGCACATGTGGGCAACACACGCAAGCGGCCCCATGACGCGATGACGATTTGTGTAATCGCCCAATTCACCCTCGGCGTACCGCATGCCGTTTTCTTGCTCGGTTGTGAACACAACACCATATTCCGCGAGCTTCGCCATACGGAAACGCTGGTGTTCCTCCTTGTTCTGCATGGCCGCCTTGTGATGAAGTTGCCCATCTTCGCGAAGCTCGTACTTCCACGGCTTTTCAATGTCGTGGAAGTACACAACGAGCAACAAGTCCGAGATCGAGAACGGCAAAGGACGAATAGAGTCCAGTCGTTCATACAAGACGATCGCGATGTTCATGATCTCTTGCACATGGTCGAAGTAGCCGCCGGGCCAGTTCTGATGGTTGTTGGTGGATCCTTGAACCGTTTGGAACAGCTTACGGTTGTCATTGAGGATGCGTATGCAGGCGTGACGGTTCGATTCTTCGACCATCCCAAGCATTTCTTCTACGGTAAGGTATTTTGGTTTCACGAGCGATCTCCGTGGCAGAAAGAACTTTCTTCAATGTAGTGGATTTCCAAGAAAAAGCAAACCCTCGCTCGAACTTCTATGATGAATGAAACAATTTGCTTCTTAATAAGCTATGCTAAAAAGGACCCGAATTCATATGGAGGTCGGACCTTCGCAGCCGTTAGTTATCTTGAGAAAATATGCATTGCGAATTTTCATAAGGCCAACCGTAAGTGAGATCGATGCCACAGTAAACAAAACTATAAAACCTTCCTCGTTGTTAATCTCATGTATATCTAAAAACAATGGCAGCAAAGCAGTCACTCCCATCATAACCAAACTCACAAAAAACTTTACCTGAATTGATGAAATCAAAACCTTGTACACGTCACCCCCTTCAACAATCTGAGCCACTTCATAATTCGCCCGGAAAGAAGGAAACCATGTTGCCCAAGGGCGTCCGAGAACCAAATATCCAGGATCAGATACTCTGTTGAGAATTTTTCGGTGATACATTTTTGCAAATAATATATTTATCATCCCGGCAGCGCACCAACCCAGAAAAATGGATGCAATGGTCATGAAAAATATGGCACTTCCTCCTACTTGTGATAAAACAGCCAGAATCACAACGAGGGACGAGCCGGGGAAGAAACTCCCCACAACATAAAGACCCTCAATGAAAATAGATAAAAATGCCACTCCGTAAACGTATGCTCCACTTACGGTAGACATGTATGCCACTAGTTCCTCCACACCAGGAAGCGTTTTGTGCACAGAGGCTAGAGCTCCGTATGTAAAGAGCGAAGCAGAAGAGAGTAACCAAACAAAACCAGAGTATTTATTTACGATATTTTTACGTACAGACATAATTTCAAGACCAGCACCGACTTTGTAAAGGTGTTACGAGCGAATGTTTTATTTTTGTGGACGATTTGTCTATGGTGGTTACATTCTAACAAAGTGCGGATAATAATCACAAAAGTACACAAAGAATCTCCGCACGATCATACGTACGCCGTACGAGGGTTCGGGGAATTAGTGAGAGTGATCAAGAGCAGAAAGTAAAAACCACCGCGGCTTTAGCCGTGGCGGTTTTTGTGGGCGAGGGTCTTATGTATACGTCTTTGTGAAGGCGTCGGCGTCGATCAGATAGGGCTCATTTTCCATGTTTGAGCCGTCTTCGTCGCAGGTGTCGGCAATCATGCAGTCGGCGTCACCCATCTGCGGCAAACCCCGCGATGTCATGATCTCGATCGGCCTTCCGAATGGGTTCGTGATAGCTCTACATGAGCCCGTAGTCATATAGACGTCGTCCGTATCGGTCGATTTGTAGCGAGCAAAAAACTTTTTTTGGGGAACGATGTACTGTTCACCAGAAGGGTTCGTTATGATCCAGTCGCCCGTCTGTGCGATGTTAAGCATCTCTTCGGCACCGCCTTCGAGTGTCGTGATGATTTCTTCGCCGACCACTGCCGGACGAGCATCCACCTGGCCTTGCTTCTTGAACACGGGTGCCTTGGCAAGCGCGCTCATGATCTCAGGTGCTTTGTGGTCGATCTTTTCGGGTCTCATTTTGTTTCTCCTATTGTCAGTATCAATGGAGAGGCAACTTCTACAGGGGTAATACTCTTAACCAAATTTCATCTCAAAGCGGAGGGGGTGGGATTCGAACCCACGGTCCGGTTGCCCGGACTCCTGTTTTCAAGACAGGCGCCTTCGACCACTCAGCCACCCCTCCGTGTCTCTTGAATTGTCTGACCATCCTACCAGAAAGACCGGTAAATGCAATTTTGCCTTTTGAAATAGAGCGTTGTATGCTGAATCAATCATGAGAGCAAACATTGTCCACCCAGGCGCCGATGAACTGACCTACGAAATCCGCGAGATCGTGGAGGTGGGGAAAGACTTGGAGCGCATGGGCACCACCATTCTCTGGGAAAATATTGGTGATCCGGTCGCCAAGGGCGAGAAGATCCCTGCCTGGATCAAAGAGATCATTGCGACCACAATCGCCGAGGATGACAAAAGCTTTGCTTACTCGCCGACGAAGGGGCTTTTGGAGACGCGGGAGTTCCTTGCCGACATGCGTAATAAAGAAGGGGGTGCCACGATCACTCCGGAGGACATCCTCTTTTTCAATGGACTGGGCGACGCGATCTCCAAGGTCTATACCTATCTCAACAAGACCGCACGTGTGATTGGCCCCAATCCCGCATACCCGACGCACTCGTCTGCAGAAGGCGCACATGCCGGTTCGCACCATCTCACGTATCGCCTCAATCCGCACCGCAACTGGCTTCCGGATTTGGAGGATCTCCGCAACAAAGTGAAGTACAATCCGAATGTCGCGGGCATCCTTATCATCAATCCCGACAACCCGACGGGCATGGTCTATCCGGAGAAAGTGCTTCGCGAGATCGTCGCGATCGCGCGCGAGTTCGATCTCTTTATTATTTCTGATGAGATCTACGCCAACATCGTGTATGGGGAAGAGAAGATGGTGCCGCTCTCGCAGGTGCTCGATGGCGTACCGGGTATTGCCATGAAGGGTCTCTCCAAAGAGATCCCGTGGCCGGGTGCGCGTTCAGGTTGGGTGGAGTTTTATAACAAAGAGAAGGATCCCGTCTTTGCCCGCTACGCCAAGTCGCTCGTGGACGCCAAGATGCTCGAGGTATGCTCAACGACGCTCCCGCAAAAAGTGCTCCCGAAAGTATTTTCGGACAAGCGCTACGGCGAACACTTGAAAGCGCGTGCCGGAGAGTACAAAAAACGCGCTGAGATTGCGTACAACATATTTCGTAGTGTATCGAGTGTTGTTGCGCCCAAACCGGGCGGTGCATTTTATATGTCAGTGGTGTTTGAAGACGGTGCACTCAACGGCCACCAGACGCTCCCCATAGAAAATGCGGAGGTGAAGAAATTCATCGAACAAAAGATCGCCGGCGTATCGCCGGACAAGCGCTTCGCGTACTACTTAATGGCATCAACTGGCATCTGCGTGGTCCCGCTCTCGGGATTCAATTCAGATCTGCACGGGTTCCGCGTGACGCTCCTTGAACCGGATGAAGACAAGTTTAGGCAAACGATGCAGACCCTCGCCGACAAGATCGGGGAGTATGTGAGGAGTTAAAATAAACGGCTCAGCCCATGGGCTGAGCCGTTTATTTGCATTGTATTGTAAGGGTTTTCTATGCTAATGTGAAGCCATGCGATACCTCGGCATAGACTATGGCACGAAAAAGGTGGGGCTCGCCCTCTCGGACGAGGTGGGAAGTATGGCGTTCCCGGAAAGCGTGGTGCCCAACACCAAAGACCTGCTTGATGTGGTCGCACGGCTTGTCGCCGATCGCGGTGTGGAAGCGATCGTGGTGGGTGAGTCGCGCGACTACAAAGGTGCAGAGAATCCGGTGCACGCTCCAGCAAACGCTTTTGCGCAGGAACTTGGCGGGAAAACAGGACTTCCTGTTTCGTTTGAGCCGGAGTTCATGACCTCGGTGCAAGCGCGCTCGTTACAAGGGGATAGTGGTATGATAGATGCATCGGCCGCGGCACTGATGCTCCAGAGTTTTCTTGACCGCACCAACAAACGATCAATTCTTGACGATGATAACGAAACCTAATATGGAACCAAAACCAACCATCACCATCGACGATTTTGCAAAGCTCGACATTCGCATCGGACGCGTTCTCTCCGCGGAGAAAATCCCCGAAGCGGATCGTCTCATTAAGTTTTCTGTTGATCTCGGCGAGGAAGCACCACGACAAATTCTTTCCGGCATTGCTGAGCATTTTCCTGATCCAGAAGTACTCGTGGGCAAGCTTGTTCCCGTTGTTTCAAACCTTGCGCCACGTACGATCCGTGGATACGAAAGCAATGGCATGATCATGTACGCGGTAGGCGAGGGAGAGAACTTCACCACGCTTGAGCCGGGGAAGGAGATAACGCCGGGGACTTCTATTAAATAGACACCATGCCCGACTTCTTACACTTCGACATCCCGGCATTGGTCCAAACAGCGGGGTACATCGGCTTGTTCGCGATCGTCTTCGCAGAATCGGGACTGTTTTTCGGATTTTTTTTTCCAGGCGATAGCCTCTTGTTTACGGCAGGCCTCCTCGCGTCGCAGGGACTCCTTAATATCTGGCTCCTTGCGTCGCTCATGACGCTGGGCGCCATCTTGGGCGATAGCGTTGGGTATTGGTTCGGCAAGAAAGTCGGCCCAAAGATCTTTACGCGCGAAGATTCGTTCTTCTTTAACAAGCGACACATAAAGCGTACGGAAGCATTCTATGCAAAGTACGGACCCAAGGCGGTCGTGCTCGCACGGTTTGTACCTGTGGTGCGTACCTTTACGCCGATATTGGCCGGCGTGGGCATGATGCCCTACGGACTGTTTCTCAGATACAACATCATCGGCGGGGTGCTCTGGGGCACAGGGGTAACGCTCCTCGGATATTTCCTTGGGTCGGCAATTCCTAGCGCTGAACAATATCTTTTGCCGATCATCCTGGGGATCATCGCGGTTTCGTTCATACCGATCATTCGGGAGGTCATTCACGCGCGCAATACACAGCACCCGTAGCGGCGACGGGGAGAAGTTTGCTATGTGGAGTACCACATATCGCCGGCACTCGAAGAATACAAATATAAGCTTAGCTTGCATTTGTGCTCCTTCTCGCTGGGCGATATACTAGAGATAACGATGCGCAGTAATTTTTACAAAATCTTTCCGGTGCCGACGTTTCTTGAGATGCCCGCAGTGGGTTTCGATATTTCCGATCACTCGATCCGGTTCGCTGAGCTCCTCGAGACGCGTAAGGGGCTCGTGCTCAAGAACTACGGCGAGTATGAGATTCCCGAAGGCATCGTTTCGTCGGGGGAGATCAAGAGTGTCGAAGGTCTCCGCAAAGTATTCGCTGACCTCCAAAAGGAACTCTCAACCAAGTTTGTGATGGTCGCATTGCCTGAGGAGCATGCCTATCTGCTTGAGCTCGGCATGGCGACCACGAAGCCGAGCGATGTGCGTTCAATGCTTGAACTTCAGCTCGAAGAGCATGTCCCGATTCCTCCGGCTGATGCACTGTTTGACTATGAACTGATGGACGCAGGACGTGTGCGCGATGGAATCATCGACGTTGCTGTCTCTGCGGTGCACCGCGGTCTCGTGGATTCGTATCTGGAAACCTTTCAGGGGACCGGACTGACGCCGACGGTGTTTGAGATCGAACCTGAATCAATCGCACGTGCGGTTATTCCGGAAGGGGACAAGGGAACCTACATGATCATGGATTTTGGTAAGACACGCACAGGAATCTCTATTGTGAATAACGGCGGCATATCGGTTACTTCGACGGTCGCCGTCGGTGGAATGTCACTTACGCGCACGATCGCCAAAGAGCTCGCGGTTTCGCTTGAAGAGGCTGAAAAGATCAAGCATGAGCGTGGCTTCGCGCGGACCCAAGAAAACGAAGCGCTCTTTGGGGCACTCATGGCGAATGTTTCAATTCTTCGCGATGAGCTCATTCGACATTACAATTATTGGCACGAGCACCCGGACGCGCACGGCAGACGCCGCGCCGGAATAGAAAAAGTGATTCTTTGCGGTGGAGACTCGAATCTTACCGGCTTTGCAGAGTTCCTCTCGCTCGGGCTCCATGCACCGGTCGAGCTTGCGCGGGTGATGCAGAATGTGAATTCACTCAGTAAGTATGTTCCTGAGATATCATTCAATGACTCACTGCGTTACGCCACCGCTATTGGGCTTGCGCTCCGTCGCCCACGATAATTTTCATGAATCTTCTTCCCCACAAAGAACAAAAAAATATCCTTGCTGATTACCGCATGAGAATCGCGGTGGTCGGGCTTTTTTCGGCGACCGTTCTTGTCACGGTCGCCCTGACGTTGCTTATTCCCGGGTTTATTATGGCGAACGGAAAAGAGTCGCTTGCGGAAAGCCAGCTTGCGCAAGCGACCGCAAACGGCGGAAGCGGTGTCGGCGCGGAAGATCCCAAAGATGTGGTGCGCCGTATTGATGCGAAAGTTCTGCTCCTTGCTCCGGCAGATGGGGGTGATCATCCGGCCACGGAAGTCATTGAAGCACTCTTGGCACATCAGACACAGGGTATCGCGATCACCGCACTCTTTTTTGATGTTGCGGCCGATGGAGGACGTATGACGATTACCGGCAATGCCGCTTTGCGTAAAGATCTGGCAGAGTTTGAGAAAGCGCTCAAGAGCGATGTGCTTTTTTCGAGCGTAGACCTCCCTCGGTCAAATTATTTGAAGCCGGGTGATATTGATTTTTCGATCATGATCGTGCTTGCGGGAGAAAAGAAGGATGCATCGAAAGAACCACCAAAGGATCCAGTAAGTAACTGATCACCATGAAGCACTTCAACAAAAAAACCGTCGGTATGCTTGTGATAGGAACACTACTCCTTGTGGGTGTGTCGGGTGCCTACGCGTATGGATTCACCGGGATGAAGAACAAGGTCAAGCACGCAGCGGAGCTCACCGAAGCATATGATGCCGAGCAGGGTAAAGATACCCGCCAGACCGCCTTACGCACCGCACTGCGCGATACGCGCGAAGAGGTTCTTCTGCTTGATGCGTACTTTCTCCACTACGATCGATTTTCAGAGTTCACCACATATCTTGAATCACTGGGGACAGAAACCGGAACAGTGGTCAGGCCGTCAGGGACGATCGAAGGGGGAGAGGGCCGCATTGGGATCGATCTTGCGATCGAAGGGCGATTTGAAGATGTCTTTCAGGCGATAAAATTGATCGAACTTTTGCCATACAAGATTCAGGTGCGCAAGATCCACATGAGTTACATGGGAGGTACCGCTGTTCCGTCGGGGGACGCGACCGGGGAGAGTTCGCTAGAAGAACCCCAATGGAAAGCAATCGTGGGGTTTGATGTGCTGAGCTTCGTAAAATAGAAGTATGAAATTTTCACTAAAATCAAAATCACTTAAAGGCTTGTTCCGTCCCCGAGAAACGAAGGATGCACTTAAGATCGAGATCACCCCGTACCGTGACTGGAAGGTCGTGGGCGAAGTGTTCTTCGTACTGCTCGTTGTCCTTGTTGCGGCGCACATCTATCTTTTTATAAGGCTTCAAGATGAGACACTCTTCGCGAGTCAGGAAGAAGAGCCGGTCATTGGATTCAAAAAAGAACGAGTACTTACGACTGTTGAGTACTACCAAACGAGAGCGGCGAAGTTTGAGGAGCGCAAAGGTGAGAAGCCGAACGTCGTTGACCCGGCACAGCCCCGCTGATAGAGTACCGAAATGTAACGGTATTGCCCCCGTAGCTTAATGGATAAAGCCGCGGACTTCTAAGCCGTTGATGGGGGTTCGATTCCCTCCGGGGGCACCAGAATCAAAACAGCCGCCTTATAAGGCGGCTGTTTTGATTTTTCTGTGGGCGATGCAGGACTTGGTCACGAGTCGTTTTCTGCTGAAAACACTCTCGACCCCGACTCACTCGCCTCCACTCGCTCCGTCTTTCAAGTCCACCTCACCCTACAAAAGAAAATCACCCGGTCTTTGCAGACCGGGCTCATTTCTATTTGTGGGCGATGCAGGACTTGAACCTGCGACCTTCCCAGTGTAAATGGGTTGCTCTACCAACTGAGCTAATCGCCCTCGTACTTATTGTATACCTACCAAAACAGCTAATCACCCCTATTCCACCCACAAACAACTACCAAGACAGCTAATCGTCCTTATTTTCTTCCACTCACGAACAACTACCAAGACATCTAAACACTCCTGATGTGTGTCTCGCCATAATACAGCATTTCCTCCTTTTTTCAATCCGATTCAAAAATTACTTTCAAGAGGTGTTTTTTCGTGTACAATGCCCCCATGCAGAAGCACATTGAATGCTTGATCAAGGGCCGCGTGCAGGGGGTGATGTTTCGTGACTTTGCACAGCGCAATGCACGCAAGCGTGGTGTTGTGGGCTGGGTAAAAAATGAACTTGATGGCTCGGTCTCGCTTGTTGCGGAAGGGGACGAAGCGACGCTCAAAGAATATATTGAACTGCTTTGGAAAGGCCCGCTGATCTCACGTTTCGTAGCTCGGGTCGATACGATCAATACTGTATGGTCCGACACAGTGGGCGGAATGGATGATTTCAAAATTTTCTACGACTAAATCTATGGCCAAGACGAAAAAGAATACCCCGGAATGTGTGGGCATCATCATGGACGGCAATCGCCGTTGGGCGAAGAGTCACCATGTTCCGACCGCACGCGGCCACGCCCAAGGGTACGAGACACTCAAACAGGCGGTACGTTGGGCGAAGCATGAGCACGTGGGAACGCTTGTTGTGTATGCGTTCTCGACCGAGAACTGGAAACGTAGCAAACTCGAGGTGGGTCTCCTGATGGAGCTCTTTAGCAGAGCACTTACCGAGATCGGAAAGGACGCACGCGAGGAAGATGTACGCGTAAGTTTCATTGGTGACCGCGCGCAGTTTTCAAAAACAATGCAAGCAAAAATGGGAGCGGTCGAGCAGGAGACGCGGAGTAACTCCTCGCTCCATCTTGCACTGGCGATGTCCTATGGCGGACGTGCGGAGATCACTCATGCCGTAAACACGATACTTGCCTCAGGGAAGAAGCGCGCGAGCGAGGACGATGTGGCGAAGGGACTCTGGAGTGCCGAAGCGGGGATCCCCGATCCGGATCTCATTATTCGTACCGGCGGTGAGATGCGTCTCTCAAACTTCCTGCTCTGGCAGGCGGCATATAGCGAATTCTTTTTTACCGAGACGCTCTGGCCTGATTTCTCAGAACAAGAGTTCTCCAAGATTCTGCGTGAGTATGCGAATCGCGAACGAAGGCGCGGGAAATGATATATGGAACCGACAATACTCTACGAAGATCTTGATTATGTGGTGTTGAACAAGCCGGCAGGGCTGGTGGTGCATTCTGATGGCCGCACAAAAGAGCCAACGCTTTCTGATTGGGTCATGGAGCGGTACCCCGAAGCAGAAGGGGTGGGGGAGCCCATAAAGCTTTCCGACGGAACGGTCATTCCCAAGCACGGCATTGTGCACCGACTCGATCGCGAGACGTCGGGGGCGATCATTGTTGCGCGCACTCAGCACGCGTTCGAGCTCCTCAAACAGCAATTTCAGGATCGTGTGATACAAAAAACATACAGAACGTTTGTGTATGGGGAGATCAAGCGTGAAGACGGGATCATTGATCGCCCCGTCGGGCGGAGTACCGGGGACTTCAGGCGGTGGACCGCAAGCGGGGGTGTGCGAGGCACCGTGCGCGAGGCAGTGACCGCATATCGCGTACTGCACCGCGGTAGTGGGTTCTCCTATGTTGAGGCGCTGCCCAAGACGGGGAGGACGCACCAGATCCGCGTGCACATGAAGGCCATCGGACACCCCGTGGTGGGGGACGCACTCTACGCCGGGGAGCGCCCGGCAGGTCTTGGATTCTCTCGAACAGCACTTCATGCGCTCGCTATTGATTTTAAGACCCCGGGAGGGAAGCGGGTGAGGGTGGAAGCGCCTCTTCCGGATGATTTTGTGGGTGCGGTTGCAGAAATGGAGAAGCCGTGCTAAAGTAGCGGATACTTTTTGGTTATAAAGTCATGACTATTCTACTATCCCCAGTACCGATGGCTGCGCGCGCAAAGCTCGATATTCGAGCCGGTGATACCGTGCGCGTGTCCCTCAAGATCGAAGAGAAGGGCAAGACCCGCCTCCAGGCATTTGAAGGCTTGGTTATTGCTGTAAAGCACGGCAAGGAAATGGGTGGCAATTTTACCGTACGCAAAGTAGCGTCAGGTGTGGGTGTTGAAAAGACCCTCCCGATCTACTCGCCTTCGATCGAAAAAGTCGAAGTGCTCCGCCGCTCGAAGGTTCGTCGTTCGAAACTCTATTTTATTCGTGAGAAGGTTGCTCGCGAGATCAGCCGCAAGATGCGCAACATGCGCGTGCTCGGCCGCGAGGAGGTTGAAGAAGAAGTTGAAGAGGCAGCCGAGGAAGCAGCAGTAGAGGCCGCAGAAGCGATCGTCGAAGCAGAAGTTGCTCCGGCAGAGGCTTCAGCAGAAAGCGAAGAAACTCCTGCTGAGGAGAAAAAAGAAGATTAGCATCAAAAGGCGGGAAACCGCCTTTTCTTGAATTTGGCGATAGGTTCACGTATAATCGCCGAGTACCTTCAAATGCCCAGGTGGTGAAATTGGTATACACGCATCCTTGAGGTGGATGTGCCGCAAGGCGTGGAGGTTCAAGTCCTCTCCTGGGCACCAGAAAAAAGATCCGCGCAAGCGGATTTTTTTGTACCCAGAGAAAGTGCCTTGCGGCACTTTCGAGAGAGGACTTGAAAAGGTTGAGTATATTTTTGAGAATGTACTCATGCGAAAAAATACGAAACCTGTACTGCGCCTGTAAGGTGAAAGACTCCTCTCCTGGGCACCAAAATAAAAAAACGGGTTAACGCCCGTTTTTTATTTTGGTTATTTGACTTTTTGATGCTAAGCGCTAGTCTGGTAGCAGATAGGTGATGAGGGGAGGTGTTCCATGACTGACGCACAAAACAAGCCGGCTCCGATGTCCATACGTGTTGTGTATGTACAACGTCTCCATAGCGATTGCGGGATTCGATACCGAGGACGTGTTGTTGCGATGGGCAATAAAGGGGATTACCTGTGCACCGCAAACGCATGTATCTGGATCGAGTCCCCGTTGTCATTCACCGCACATTATCGAATGTTGTGGAAAATGGATGCGGATATGTTTTTCTGCACAACAACACTCTCAGCAGTAGAGATGAATCGTGATTTCCAGGTTTTTCGCAAAGTGAGGGAAAAGACGGCAATGTTCCCGGGACAGCGCGGAGACGAGGTTGTTACATTCGAATCAGGCGCAAGTTTCATTCTTCGAAAACGCATTGGTTCCCAAGGCAAGTATGACGGGATTCCTCTCTATGTGGATACCCGACGTCAGAAGAATATTGAAATTGTTTAAAAAATACCCCGCGCCAAAATCGGCGCGGGGTTTGCTGTCTACGAATGATCAATGATGATGGTGATTGTGATGGCTAGAGGCATGCTCGTGGTCGCCAGCATTTAGTTCGTTGATGAGAAGATACGCCTGCCACACGATCCAGATCGCGATTCCGAAAGAAAGGACTGAGTCAACGATCCGCAGATCCACGCCAGCCCATGACCCTAGGACGATGATCCCTGCGCCAATGATGACCACGATACTTTGCAGATAGTCTGAATGCACGTGAACGATAAGTCCGCGATGCATTGCATGACCTGAATCCAGACGATGAAGGATTTGGTGCTGTACCCGATTGAGTACTGCGCCGATTGCCGCCACGATAAGCATCCAGCCGCCTTGAACTTCGTGGGTATCAAGGTGCCACAACCGGTCGATCGCCTCGACAAAGATCCAGACCGCCACGACCAGCAAGAGACCAATCACGATCCAGCCACCAGCACGATAGAACTGTTCATTTTTTGTCCGACGGACAATGTATGACACGAACAGTCCTGTGGTGAGTGCGCCGAGATCTGTCGCTACGTGGCCTGCATCTGCAAGGAGTGCAAGGCTGTTTGAAATGATGCCGCCGCCGATCTCGAGCAATAGGATGAACACGCCGAGCAGAAGAACCTTTGTGTACGACCGAAACTCACACCAGCAACTCTCTGGCGTGGTACAACTCTCCAAATGATTCACCACACACCTCCCGTTCAATGAGAAAGAACACTATGAATTAGACGCAGTACACCAAAAAATCGTTTGTTTGTCAAAGTTGTAATGGAATGGTATAGTGCACCTCATGCTCTACACGCGAAAGGGTGACAAAGGCGACACTGGGATGTTTGGCTGCGATCAGCGCATGTCGAAGAGTTCAGTGGTCGCTGAGGCACTCGGCACGCTCGACGAAGTGAATTCATTTTTAGGTGTGTGTAAGATGAAAGAGCAGGAAAAGATGATGCACGTAGAGGGAAGGTCCTACGAAACGATCCTCGGTGCGGTTCAGCAAAATTTGTTTACGGTTCAGGCAGAAGTTGCCGGTGCTCCCAAGCAGATCACCGAAGAAAAGGTGAAGGAGATCGAGGCACTCATTGCTGAGATCGAGGCACTGCTTCCGCCGATCAAGACATTCTTTGTTTCTGGAGGGACCGAGCTCGCGGCATCACTTGATTTTGCGCGTACGCTTGCCCGCAGGGCGGAACGTCGCGTGGTAGCAGTAGCTGAAGAGGGGAAGGTGGAGGTGGGCGCCCACACGCTCGCATTCCTCAATCGTCTTTCGTCGCTCTTGTATGCAATGGCACGTTTCGCGAATCATGTTTCAGGGGTAAAAGAAGAACCGCCGACATACGAATAGGTCGGCAGTATATATGGTGCCTATGGTGTAAAGGTTAACACTGAGGTTTGTGGAACCTTCGATTCGGGTTCGATTCCCGATAGGCACCCAAGACCAAAAAGGCGTTCGGGAAAAATCCGAACGCCTTTTTGTGTCTCGGCAGTGCCTAAGTGAGTCGACTGCTCGACTCCTGTAAGGAGAGATTCCCGATAGGCACCCTTTTATACATCAACCAACATGCTTCGCGAGTTCTTCTCGGATGCGATGCTCAAGTTCGTCGGGATGGTCGCGGTAGCGGTCTTCGATGATTGTTGCGCCGTGGTGCGCTTCGGGATATTTTTTTCCTTCACCCATAAGCAGGCGTTCGTGGAGTTCGTGAAGGATAATGAATTTTCGCTCGTTCTCGGAGAGTACCTCCTCGATCCAGATCTCGCCCGGCGGGATGAAGGTGTAGACGCGATCATGGCCACCCTCGGCATACTCGATCAAAAAGAAGTCGCGTACGAGTTTTCCGTCAATGACCCACACACGCACTGCGTCATTGCTGTACTCAGGGAGAGCAGTTTTCCTGATGCGCGCGAGAAGAGCTTTCTTGTCGCGCTTGAATTGCGCGAATTCGGATGCAAACGCTTTGAGCCGCGCGTAGTGCTCGAGGGTGTTCGCCGCTTCGTGCGCGCGTGATTCCGACACACCTGAATCAAGCAGTGCGCGTTCCGCGAGGAAGTGGTGAATAAAGAGTGCATGCTCAGAGAAGTCCGTCTCCTTATCGATCCAGAGTTCGTGTACAGGAATGAAGGGGAAGTGCGCGTGGTGGTCAAACTTTACGAAGTTTTCGTTGAGTTCCTTGCGAATGTACTCGCCATCAACGATCCATACGGCAAAGGGGCCGACCGTATCGATATGTTTTATGTGCGCCGGATGCGTCTTTACGTGCATGATGATTCTAGTATACAACAGCCGCGCTTGCTCTGGTGTGGATGACGGGGATATACTTGCCGTATGAATGAACAAGAATTGGCTACGCGTATCACGGCAATAGAAGAGAAACTCGAGGCTGTGCTCGTTGCGGTTGAACGGGTGCGAAAATATTTTTTGTGGATCCTTTGGGGTTCGGTGGCGATCTTTGTCCTTCCTCTTATCGGTCTTGTGTTCGCGATTCCCGCTTTTCTTTCGATCTACGACTCTTTCGGCACGCTGTAAGGAGGGGCATGCCGATACAAAAAAAGAGCGGCATACATTGCGTATGCCGCTCTAAAGTTTTACAAGGATCACCCTTTCGTGGCGCGGTCCCTGATCTCCTGAAAGGAGTATTCACGGACGAGTTCGCCATTCTCGAACACCGTAACGAGCTCATCATCGCCAGCCGATTCTTCGCGGACCGTCTCGAATCCGTGTCCGTTTCGAATGAGCTTTAAGCGACCGGCTTTGGAACGTTTGCCGGGGTCGGTGATGGGATCTTTCATAACATCCCGCCACATTCCATTGATGTGGATCGCCGAACACTTAATGGCGAACTTGCTCGTATCGCGGTTGACCTTCTGGAGCAATCCACCACCAGAGCCAAACGCGATGTTATCCGCTGACCACTTGGCGCGCTGCATGGCGGTGAGGATGGTATCGAGCATGGCAAGATCGATACCATCCCCTTGGATCACGCGAACGTGCGGGTCGAGCACTCGGTATCCCTTCTCGTTTACGCTCGTACCGAACGCATCACCCAGTGCTTGGAGCACCTTGAGTACCACCTCGGGCGGGTTGCCGCTGTCCGGACGGACAACGACAGTCCCGTTTCGGTTGAGCACCTGCTCCCGAAGCTCCTTGCCCCACAGATCGCGGCACGCGCGATAGATGTCGTAGCTGTCGCTTACGACCGCCACCAATCCATCGGGGAACTGCTCCAGCATGTTCCCGTAGGCATCACGTTCCCGATCCTTGCCCCACGACGTGATGGTGCTGTGCTCAGCTGCCGGAATCGAAAATCCGGCCATCGGCTCGTCGTAGTAGTCACGGGCGGTTATGATCGCCGCAAGCGTGTCCGTCCCCTTGAAGTTCACCAGGTGTGCCGCACCGCCGATACCGGCCGATTCGACCGAGGTCGATCCGCGGTAGCCGAAATCATGAACCTTGAAGTCGATGAGATCGGGACTGCCCGTTTCTTCCAGAAACTTGAGGACGGTGCGCCGCATCATGTTGCTCTGCGTAGCCACCGTGGTGGGGTACCATGCCTGAGAGGTCAGTGTCTCCAAATAGTTGGTGATCCACGGAACCGCCGGGTCGGTATTCTCGATGGTCATGAGAACGTTCGACACCGGCACTGCCGTCCCTTCCGGGACTGCACGGATGCGTACCGGCAGGCGTCCGCCATGGCGGTCCACGATGTAGCGCCATCCCGCCTCGTTGAAGATTGCGTCGGTTCCGAAGTGTGCCCGGAACAAGTCGCGGGCTTCGGCAATGTCGGCTTCAGTGACCACGGCACCGATGAGGTGCTTCTTCAGAATGTATTGCAGACCGAAGAAGATGGTGCTCGGGAACTGGCCGCCACGGCTCTCGAGGAACGAGAAGACGCGTTCGGTACCGGCCGGATACTGTTTCCAGTGGGAGGGTTTGTAACTGTCAGTGAGTAGGATCGGATTCATGGCACGCTCCTTATTGGTCAGGTTGAGAAGATCTTTTCAGGTGGGAAAGCAGGCGTTCGGCAAGCGGCCGGTGTACAGGGGTGATCACGGAGAGCACGCGCTCTATCGGGACCCACTCCACATGGTCGATGTCGTCTCCCGCTTTCGGTTCGCCGCCCAGGTGATAGGTCGCAAAGAGTGCGGTCATCACCTTGTCGTCGTCGCTTCGGTATCGCCAGTCGTTGGACCGGAATGATCCGAGGTACGTGAGCTCGTGGCAGGAAACCGGACCGGCTTCCTCTTTGAGTTCGCGGAGCGCCGCTTGCTCAAGTGATGCATCGGTCGGATCGACGAATCCTCCAATGAAGCAGAGTTCGCCGCCGTCGCTTTCCTTGCGTCCCAGGAGCACCTCCATTTCCGGGTACTTGATCACGGCGATGTCGACCGCCTGGTATGAGATCGATAGGCGGGTACGGCTTGCGTAGATCAATCCATTCCGGAAGTCCGGTCCCATGGCTGAGCGCGGAACGTTGCCGTTTCGTATGCTCGTACCCGAGGGTGCCGGGAGTGGGGGGATCGTTACGACAGAGAAGCGTCCCCGGTAGTGCGGTGCAAAACTGTCGCGTGAAGCGAAGAGTGTCACCGCGTATCCAGAGAATTGTTCATCGATCATGCGATCGAGTTCTGCCGACCAGCGATCGTTCGACGGATTGTCGAAGATCTCGCCAATCGAAGCGTCCGGATAGGCGTCTTCGATCATGGCGGCCCGGATGGGGTAGGGGATCGGGTTGCGTGCCGTCGGTAAACCGCCGGAGCTTCCCAGCACAACGAAAAGTTTCTCAGATGCCTTCGCGGCGGTGTCGATCAGGTGGCGATGGCCTGCGTGGAGTTCAGGTACATGGAATCGTCCTACAATGACGCTCAGAGTGTTCATGAGAGTATCCTCGTGTTGATGTCAAAGAACAGGTTAGTGTAATAAATACACTAAGAGGGGTTACGTTTAGCGCGATATCGCGCCAAAAAGCATTGGATCGGCGTATGCGCCTTTCCGTCCCAAAAGAGCTAACTAAGTGTAGTATATACACTAACAAAGATCCTTGTCAACTCTGACTGTGGATAGGGAGGTCCGTGGGGATTCAGGAATGTTCCCCTGCGGCCTAGGTGTGAAATTGACGCAAACTCCAAAGAGGCATATGCTTTGACTATTATTGATCACGGTCTGAGCCCTATGCATTTTCCAAAGAGTCCCGCTGTTGCTACTGATGTTCTCATTTTCTCTGTACTTGAGGGGAAGCTTTGCGTGCTCCTCATTCAGATCGGAAGCGGTCCTTATAAAGGGAAGTGGGCATTGCCGGGCGGCCTCGTGGAGATGAAGGAGACCCTTGATGAGGCGGCGCTACGGATCCTTGAGGAGAAGGCGGGTGTGCGTGGCGTATACCTCGAACAGCTCTACACATTCGGCGATGTGGATCGCGATGTGCGAGGACGGAGCGTCTCTGTTGCATACTTCGCACTCGTGAACGGCGATCACTATAACCCGCGCACCACTGACTACTACGCAGGTATCGGATGGAAGGATGTGCGCCGGTTGCCGGCCATGGCGTTCGACCACAAAAAGGTTGTTGAATTTGGAGTGAAGCGCTTGGCGAGCAAACTCGCGTACTCCAATATCGCGTACGCGCTCTTGCCACGCGAGTTTACCTTAAGCGATCTGCAATCGGTGTACGAGGTCATTTTAGGGCGGACACTCGACAAGCGGAATTTCCGAAAAAAGATTCAGGAGGTCAAGTTGGTGAAGGAGACGGGGAGTATGCGGCGCACTGGCGCTAATCGTCCAGCAAAGCTCTATGCGTTCTCCCAATCACGCCCGACACTTGTCGATGTTTTGTAAGATAACGATCAAGTCTATGAAAGACCAGCAAAAGCAAGTAGACGAGTGGGTGAGTCAGTACAAAATGGGGTATTGGCAGCCGCTTGAGATCATGGCACGGCTTACCGAGGAAACGGGCGAGCTGGCGCGTGAGCTCAATCATCGGTTTGGTCCGAAGAAGAAAAAAGCAGAAGAAGATACGGCGGATCTTGAGAACGAAGCGGCCGACATTATTTTTACCCTCTGTTGTTTAGCTAATTCTTTAAACCTCGACCTTGATCGCGGTTTCAAACACGCGATGGATAAGTGCTATGGGCGGGACAAAGATCGTTTCGAGAAAAAATAACAATCTATGCAGGCAAGCGTATTATTCAAGGAGTGGCTTTGGCGATACGAACGACACCTTTCGTCGCTCGCGCTTGTTCTGGGTTTCATTGTAGATAGCTTGACGCTTCGGCGCGTGGACCTTCTTCTTGAGAATGTTGTCCTCGTTTCATACTTGGGTATAGCAGGAGCGGGGATCGTCTTGATGCATTTGCACGGGGCGCAAAAGATATGCGGAGCACTTGTTGCCACCGCATCTCCGCTTGTGCCGATCGCGATGCAGTTCGCATTCGGGGGACTCTTCAGTGCATTTTTTATTTTCTACACGCGGAGCGCTGCTCTGGGAGAGAGTTGGCTCTTCCTTGTGTTTCTTTTGGCGCTTTTGATCGGCAATGAGCGGTTTCGTGCGCGGTACACCCGACTGAGTTTTCAGGTCACGATCTTCTTCATCGCGCTATTTTCATTCTTTATTTTTTCAGTGCCGGTCGTGGTAAAGACCATGGGTACGTTGATCTTCCTCTTGAGCGGAGCGGTGAGTCTCGCGGTGATTAGCTTCTTGGTGTACCTCCTCCGCCTGATTATTCCTGATAATGTGCACCGTGCATGGAAACATATCTGGCGGGGGATCGGCGGGGCGTATCTGGTGATCAATCTACTGTACTTTGCCAACATGATCCCGCCGATCCCGCTTGCGCTTAAAGATGCCGGCATCTATCATGGCGTGACGCGCACGACAGATGGAACCTATGAAGTGCTCGACGAAAAACGTTCTCTTGTGGAGTTGATCAAGCCGTACCACACCATCCATGTTGTTCCCGGGGAGCCAGTGTACGCATGGAGCGCAGTCTTTGCGCCAACGAAGCTCTCGACCACGGTGCTCCATCGCTGGCAGTACTTTGATGAGCAAAAAGATTCTTGGGTGACCACCACACAGATACCCTTTTCTGTTTCCGGCGGGCGCGATGGCGGGTATCGCGGGTACTCGTATAAGACCGCACTTACGCAAGGCAAATGGCGCGTCGACGTGGTTACGCCCGGCGGGCAAGTTGTGGGAAGAATGAAGTTTACGGTACACTATGTAGATACTTCCCCCGAGCTTCATCGTGAGGCACGGTAGCAATCCATGAGTAAAAAATTTCCCGCAATGCTTCTTGGTGTGTACGGCATACTTTTTGCCGTGCTTGCATTTGAGCCCGTTGATCGCGGGACATGGTTCGCCGAGAACCTCACCGTGTGGATCATTGTAGGCGCACTCGTGCTTTTGTATGTGCGTGGCGTACGGTTTTCAAATACCGCGTACCTCCTCATGAGTGTTCTTGTATTCCTCCATACGATCGGCGGGCACTATACGTTTGAAAAAGTTCCGTTCGATTTCATTACGAATCTGTTCGGGTTTGAGCGGAATCATTACGACCGCCTCGCGCACTTTACCGTAGGTTTCTATGCTTTTGCCATCGCGGAGTGGATCGCATCGGTGCGAGGCATCACCAACAAATTCTTGTTCTATACCTATCCGGTGCTTGCGATCATGGCGGTTGCGATGACGTATGAATTGGTCGAGTGGGTCTATGCAGCAAATGCGGGCGCTGAAGCGGGCATGGCATACCTGGGAAGTCAGGGTGATATCTGGGACGCACAAAAAGATATGCTTGCCGATACGCTCGGGGCGATCACCGCAATGGTTTTGTATGTAGTTGTCCATCGGAAGAAGAATGATTAGACAGCACGAGCAGTTTCCTGTAGTGTACGAATAATGATGAAGTCTTCAATGAAGAATATCCTCTACGCCGCTCTCATTGCGGCGCTTTTTTGTACACTCGCCGGAGGAGTGTGGATGCTCCGTTCATCGAGTAGCTATTCCAAGACAGCGTCGAGCGAGGCAGGAGACCCCCTCGGCTTTTCTCTTTTGGCACTTCTCTACAAAATAGCGGCAACGCCCGTATCTGCTGAATTCGTACCACCCGCTCAAGGAAAGGCGGCACTTGCAGATCTGCCGAATCGCTCCATCACGCTTTTTGAGAATGGCGCTGAGGTTACAAAGATACCGATCATAAGTATCGGCAAGCCGGGGACTGCGTGGGAAACTCCTGCGGGGAACTACGAGATCCTGACGAAAGAAGACCTCCACTTCTCATCGCTCGGAAATGTGTGGATGCCATACAGTATGCATTTTTTCGGCAACTTCTTTGTGCATGGCTGGCCGTATTATCCTGACGGCACGCCGGTCGGTACGGGGTATTCGGGAGGATGTATTCGGCTCAAGACCGAAGACGCGCAGGTACTCTATGAGTTTGTTGATATCGGCACTCCGATTCATGTGCTCGGAGGGGAGGGTGTGCGTGAACGCACGCAGGATAGTTCCTCGGCATACTATTTGACCAAGGGTGGTGACCGTCCGACTGTATCCGCATCAGCCTATGCCGTGACAGACGCAGAAACTGGAGCACTTCTTTTTGCGCGGGATGCAAACACAGAGCACTCTGCCGAAAGCGTTGCGCGGCTCATGGCGGCACTCGCTGCGGTTGAGGTGGTAAACCAGTTCGCGCCGCTCAGCATTACGTTTTCGTCGGGCGACACTGATACCGTGTTGGGCGACGATGCAATCGCACTGCTTCTGGAAGGAAACACAAGCGCCATTGAAGTGTTTCGTGTGCGCGCAGGGGCGAAACGATTTGATGCCGCAATGGCAGGGAAGGCTCGCGCAATGGGACTTACGCAGAGCACTTTTGGGAGCGACCCACTCATTGCGGCGACAACACCGAAAGACATGAGTATTTTTGCGCGATATTTATATCGTAACAAGCAGTATTTTTTCAAGAAAACAAGCGTTCCCGAAGAAGAGATCACAGGGGCTCGCGGGCTCGTGCACACGGTTGTCTACCCGACGATCACACTTGGGGAAAATGGCGTGTATCGAGGAGGTGTCATTGGGAGTAGTTCGGGAGATGCGTTAGTGTTGATGGACCTCCCGCTTTCTGAATTTGAAAAACGTCCGATCGTGGTATCCCTTCTTGACTCAAAAGATCCGGCGCGGGATGTTGAGGCGCTCGCTGAATTTACAAAAAACCACTTCGTGCACCGCCCCCAAAAGTCTTTTGTGAAAAGCGTCCTCTCTAAGGAAGGAGAGAGCGTGCTCTCAAAAGCGCTCACCTTTCTTCAGAGTGCGGCGCTGGCACACGAACTTAAAAAGGGCGAGGGGTTGCGTGACGGAGAATCCCGCGTCATACTATCTCCATGAATTTCTTTGAGCAGGGGAGAGCACAGCTTGTGGCGCTCCTGGGCGGAACAGCGTTTGCGTGGTATTCAGTAGCAGTAGATGCGCTCCGCTTCTATCGAACGGAAGGGACATTGTTTAAAGTGTCAGATTGCGTCTATCCCAATCCGATCACGACGCCGTGTTTTTGGGGAGCAGTACTGTTCGTGATTGTGCTCGTTTTTGCGCTTCGTGCACGCAAGAGTGCCGATCCTCTGAAACGCCAGCGGAATATCCTCATGATGCTTCTCGGAGGAACGCTTTTTGCCTGGGCAAATTTTTCAGTTTCTTCCTGGAGTTTCTTCTTGGCTCCCAAGGGTGAGGGAACGTCGTGTTCAGGAGTTCCTGCCGACTCACCATTCGTGACCGCATGTTTTTATGGAGCGCTCTTTTTCACGGCGTCGCTTGTTGCCGGCTATGTTTTCTTTCGTGCATTAAAGCGGAACACTACGGTTTCGTAGCTATACAATTTTGTCCCTAGTTTTTTGAATGGTATCATTGGGCACATGAACGACCTTCTGCAGTTCGACGGTACACACAGTATGCTTTCCGCATCGGATTTTTCTCCGGAGCGGAATGATCTCCAGAGTGCCGTAGAGCGTATGGTTCACGCCGCGGAACAACCCGGATACGATGATCCGCGCGCATTCGTGAACCTTCCGGAAGACCAAGAGCTTTTGAAGAGTGTGGAAGAGGTGATACAGGGGATCGATACCGGAACACTTACACACGTTCTTCTCATAGGCATCGGCGGATCGAGTTTGGGAATGCGGGCTATCGCGCATACGATTTCCTCAGGGGGTCCGCGTATTTTGGTTGCGGAGACGGTGAGCGCATACGAAGCGGAGGCCATCACTGCAGTGCTCGACCGAGAGGTCAGTAGTGCGGAGGGGATCGTGGTGATTGTGGCGAGCAAGTCAGGGGCAACGACGGAAACAGCCGCGAACGCAGCTTTATATATTGAGTTCCTTACAAAAAAGTTTGGATCCATTTCTCACCGTGTCATTGTTTCCACGGATGAGGGGTCACCACTTGCAGGGGTCGCCGCACAAGAAGGGTACCGCTGTGTCCCTATCCCCAAAATGGTCGGGGGTCGGTACTCGGTGCTTTCCTCCGCAGGACTTCTTCCTTTCGGGTTTGCGCGCGGAAACACGAATGGATTACTTGAAGGAGCACGTACTGCGCGTGTAGCATTTCTCCGCGAGGGAACGGCAAGTGTCGCGGCACAGTACGGTGTGGCACTTGCTTCATACGCACAGGCAGGACGACGCACGCACAACATGTTCGTGTTTGACCCCACATTGGAAGATCTGGGGAAGTGGTGGCGCCAGCTTGTAGGGGAGAGTCTGGGTAAAAATGAAACGCGCGCCGGCGGTGTTTCGGAAACGAGCATTCTTCCCACGGTTTCTGTCGGATCGACCGACCTGCACTCGGTAGGACAGCTGTATTTAAGCGGTGCCCCGGGTATTGCCACTACGTTTGTAGCAGTGGGTCAGCCGGAGATGATCATTCCTGCACACGGTATCGCCGAAAGACTCGTTTCGGGGCTTGGCGGAGCATCGTCTGCGGCGATCACGGACGCGATCTTGGAAGGCACAAAGCGGGCATATACGGAGAAGAAGTTGCCCTACCTCTCGATCCATCTGCGGGATCTTTCACCCGAGGCGATGGGTGCATTCATGGAAACCCAGATGATCGCGGTGGCGATTGCGGGGGAATTGCTGGATATCAATGCGTTCGACCAGCCGAATGTTGAGGATTATAAGCGAATAACCCGAGGGCTCCTCTCGGGCGGTGTGGATATGATTACATAGCCACCGCACTCGCTCGAGAATGTGAGGAGTACCTCCCTTCCTCTCGCTCACTTGTGGTATGGGTACATATCCACGACACTCGCTCGGGAGAGAGCGTGCACGCTCTCTCCGCTCACTCGCTTGTGGATAAGCCACCCCTTTAATGGGGGTGGCGTGGTATACTATTAAAAATTCAGACCAGTAATCAATTTATTTTTATGAGCGATCTTCTTTCAGAAATCGGTACAGTTTCTCCTGACATGTTTTCGAGCACAGACTCGTTGTTAAGTTTGTATTCTTTTTGGAGTTTTGTGATCGTCGCGGTCATTACGAGTATCCTTGTGTTTGTCACCGCAACAAAGATGAAAGGGGGTCTTTTCGGGAAAGTGCTCTACTATTTTGGAGCCGGCATGGTGCTGATCCTCATCTCACTCGTCCTTGTGTCGATCAAGGAAGGGTCGCCTGCTTCATACACGGACGTAGCGCGCGACATCCTTAATATCGTCGGGTTTATCCTTATGGCGATCGCCGCAAACAAACTTTACTCATTCACTAAGGCCCAGTAATTCTCTATGAATGAACGAGAACAATACATGGCACTCATGAGCGAGATTATCCAGAAGCAGATCGTGATCTTGGGCCCTGAGATCGCGGTGCTCAAGGCACGCAATGTGCCGGAGATCTCTATTGAGAATGACGGCAAAGTAGCCGACATCAAGGGAGATCCTGGACAGGCGCTTGAAAAACTCATTGATACGTACGTGGAACTTTCAGGACAGATCGTGCGCAACGCCCTTGGTTCCATCTTTACTAAATACCCTGCAGTGAGTGCGAAGCAGAGGTCTGGCGCTTAGCGCGAAACGGTCATGGACGTACTTTTAGGTACGATTCTTGGACTGGTAGGAATAGGAGCGCTTGTATTGAGCGTTTTTGTGTTTCGGCGCGCTAAGCGTGTCACGGCGGCTACGCTTGCTGAGCAAGAAGAAATGCGCCAGCGCATGTACGAACTTGCCATCCTTAAAGAGGTGGGGGATCGCATCGGATACTCACTGAATATTCAAAAGGTTGCCGATGTGATCGTTGGATCACTCAATCAATTTATTGAATACAGTACGGCGTCGTACATGATCCTTGGTCCCGAAAAGATCGCCTTCCGTGCTGATATTGATAAAGCGGTCTCCCACGCATTTCTTGATGACGTGAAACAGCGCATGCGCCTCTCGCTTGCGGCGATTCTTGATCGCGATCTGGGCAAAGTTCCCCTTGAGGAAACCGTGACGGGGGCGATCCTGATCGAAGATCAGGGTACCTCGGTACAATCATTTTTCAACATCCCCCTCGTCATTGCCGGGAACGCGGTCGGCGTGCTCACTGTTGCTCACACAAAAGCGGGGCTCTACAAAGAAAAAGAGATGACGATGCTCTACAAGATTGTGGGGCAGGCTTCGCAGGCCATCACGCAACTTGAAGAAGTGGTAACGCTTGAGCGCGGAAAACTTCAAGCAATGGTCGAAAGCATGCAGGACGGCGTTCTAATGACTGATACCGGCTTTCGCGTGTTGGTTGCAAACTCAGCGCTTCGTGGTGCCGTCAATATTCCGCTGGGGCGTGAACTTACCATCTTTGATATTGTGGATGCGTGTGGCGGAGTTCTTGATTTTAAAGGACGGCTTGAGGAAAGTATTAAGCTTGACCGGACATTCGTTGCGGGGGAGGTCAATTTGAGTGGGAGCATCTATCAGGTGTTTATTTTCCCCGTAAAGAGCGCTACCGCGCAGGGCTTGGGGGTTTTGGGTGGCGGAGTGATCTTTCACGACGTGACCCGCGAACGTGCTGCTGAAAAAATGCGCGAAGACTTCACGTCGATGATGGTTCACGAACTGCGCTCGCCACTCGACAGCATCAAAAAGATCGGGGAACTCTTGCGAACCCCCTCGATCCGCGACGATAAAGCTTCATACGATGAGTACATGGGCATGGTGTATCAGAGTGCCTCGAACATGCTCGAATTGGTCAACGATCTCCTCGATGTAGCAAAATTAGAAGCAGGAAAATTCCAGGTTCAGAAAAAGCCGACCAGTATCCGCACTACGATCGAAGACCGCGTGAAATTCTTTGACGCGCAGGCGCGCAATGCTACAATCAAGCTAGATTTTGCATTTGATGGCCATGTTCCCGACACGCTCATGTTCGATCCTGTACGTATCAGTCAGGTTCTTTCAAACCTGATCTCAAATTCTATCAAGTTCACCCATCCCGGGGGAGCCATTCATGTGCACGCACTGCTCCATACGCAAGGGCGATCGATCAATGAGGAAGTGACGCAGGCAGGGCTTTCTTGGTTCGTCAAAGATGCGGAAGAGAAATTTAAAGATCTACCCAATTGCGTAGTGGTTTCAGTGACGGATAGCGGTGAAGGTATCTCGTCGGAGAATTTACCAAAACTGTTCAACAAATTCGAACAGTTTGCGACGAGTGCTCGAAGCGGTGAAAAGAAGGGTACCGGCCTCGGTCTCGTGATAACAAAAGGTATTGCAGAGACACATGGCGGTTTTGTGGGGGTTGGCTCACAAGAAGGGGTAGGTTCGACATTTTATTTCACCATAACAGCGTAACGATACATGAAAAAAATTCTTATTGTTGATGATGACAAGATCTTTGCGAAGATCTTACGTGACGGCCTTGGAGTTGAGCGAAAAGATGTGTACGAGGTCACTGCAGTACATGACGGGGAAGAGGGATTGGCAAAGATACAGGAGCTGAAGCCCGACCTGGTAGTGCTCGATATCATGCTTCCCAAGATCACAGGTATTGAGATTTTGGAGAAACTCAAAGAAGAAGGAGTAAGCACCCCTGTTCTCATGAGTACGCAGATCGCAGACCTCGAGAAGATCAGTCGCGTGGTAGAGCTTGGTGCGAAGGGGTATATCATCAAGTCGGATTATAGTCTGGAGCATATTATTCGCCAGATCGACGAAATCCTGAAGTAAATAAAATATCAAAAAGTAAAATCATAAACATTTACAGGGTGACGCAGTGATGTCCCCCCAGTATCTTTTTGCGTTTTGATCTTTCATATTTCGTTTTTCCTAATGTCCCCCAACGAATATCTCAAAGGTAAAAAAGTGCTCGTCGTGGTGCTCGGCATTCATGGCGGAGGAGTAGCCACGGCAAAGTGGCTTTTTGCGCATGGGGCAAAAGTTTCGGTGACTGATCTGCGCACCGCAGACGAGCTTGCCGCGTCGCTCAAAAAATTCACCCCCAAAGAGCGCTCGGGGATCAGTTTTGTGTTGGGTGGCCAGCATGAAAAAGATTTTCAAACCCACGATATTGTGGTGCTTGGTCCCGGGGTGCCGCGTGAGAGCAAGTACCTTGCCGCGGCTGTTAAGGCGAAGCGCGATATCCAAAACGACGCATCACTCTTTTTCAAATTTACTGAGAATCAGGTCATTGCAGTGACGGGGACGCGTGGCAAGACCACCACCACGCACTGGATCGCAGAACTGCTTTCAAAAAAATATGGGCCGATCGTACCAACGGGAAACAATCCTAAGAATCCATTTCTTGCTGAACTGCGTGCACTCGAAAAAACAAAAGACAAAAAGCGCCCGGTGGTAGTTGAGGCGTCATCGTGGCAACTTGAGTATGCTGCGCGCGGGGGAAAGGCACCGCATGTTGCGGTCATTACGAACATCTTCCCCGATCATCTAAATCGCTATGGCGGATCGATAGAAGCATATGCAAAAGCGAAGGCCGAGATCTTTCGTCTGCAAGATGCGAATGACACGCTCATTCTCAATGCAGACAATCGCTTCACGTCGTTCTTTTTGAAGCGTAAACCAAAGGCGCGCATTCAATATTTTTCGATGAAACCGCTCGCCAAAAACCGAGACGGGATGTTTGCTGACAAAGGTGCTCTGTGGTGGAAAGAGGGGAAGGAAGTCAAAAAGATCTGTTCGATCAAAACATTTGCCAAAGAGCGGGGAGAGCACAGCGTTGCCAATGTTATGGCGGCGATCCTTTCCGTGCGCGTGCTCGAACCGCGCCTGAACGTGACTGAGTCACAACTGCGAAAACTTCCCGGCGTGTATATGCGCCAAGAGGTGGTCCTTGAACGCAAAGGACTCAAAGTGGTGAACGATAGTACCGCAACCTCACCGGATGGGACGATCGCCGCGATCAAGACTTTTGCAGGAAAGAGCACGGTGTTCATCGTGGGCGGCACCAACAAAGATCTTTCGTTTGACGATCTTGCGAAAGAGGTCAAGTGCTCGGTTCCCCCGAGCCACCTCGTACTTTTAGGCGGGTCTGCGACCGACGGACTCGTTCACGCGCTTTCAAAAAAGAAGTACTTTGGGAAAACAGCTCCACAGCGCCTGGAGACCCTCAAAGAGTGCGTGGAGCGAGCACGTGGAATCATCGGCACAAAAGGCACGATCGTTTTCTCGCCCGGCGCCGCAAGTTTTGAGAAGTTTAAAAATGAATTTGATCGCGGTGAGCAGTTTAATAAGCTTGCAAAGGAGATTTTTGCGCGGGGGTAGTATTTTTTGAACCAAGGTGTAACATAATAGGTATAAGGTCGCGTTTACCAATCCTAATCGTAAAATCATATGTACGGATACGGAATGGGGTACGGGACGATGGGCGGGTGGGGGATCCTCGGCCCGCTCATGGGGCTCCTTGTCCTCGCGTTTCTTGTCTTGGGGATCATGGCGTTCGTGAAGTATCTCTGGGGTGACAAAAGGGGAAATGGTAAGAAACTTGGCGAATAGCCGTCTTTAGCATGTAAGCACCCGTACCACCTTGGGTGAGGGGGTGCGGGTGCTTTGTGTTTTGACACAGAAGGTTATACTAATGAGTAAGTTTTAATATTTTAAGAGTTTTATTATGGAAGAACGCAACATGGGGGGAGGCATGATGAATAGCATGGGACGTCATCGTGGCGTTATCGTGGTATTGCTCATTGTGCTTACGGCATTTTTTGCCGTGAAGACGATCGGCGAGATCAAGAAGGTTGGCGTGATCGGCAAAGATATTGCACCGCAAGCAGTGATCAGCGTCTCGGGTGATGCAGAGCGCTTTATGAAGCCGGACACCGCAACGGTTTCGTTCACGGTGCGCATGGACGCAAAAACGGTTTCAGCCGCACAGGAGGAGGTGACCAAGAAGGCGAACGCGGCCATCGATGCGCTCAAGGCGCTTGGTGTTGAAGAGAAGGACATTAAGACTATTTCGTACAACATTAATCCGAAGTACGAATGGAACACATCAGTCTATCCGTGTAGCGACTATCGTTGCCCTCCTGGGAAGCAGGTTTTGGTCGGATACGAAGTTTCACACTCGAGTGAGGTAAAGATCCGCAAGATCGACGATACCGGCGCAGTGCTTGGTAAGCTCGGAGAACTTCAGGTGACCGAAGTGGGTACTGTTGCCTTCAGTATTGAAGATGAGGACAAGGTTCGCGCAGAAGCACGTGCAGAGGCCATCAAAGAGGCAAGAGAGAAAGCCAACAAGCTCGCTGACGACCTCGGGGTGAGTCTCGTGCGCATTGTCTCATTCTCTGAGAACGGCGGCGGAAGCCCGATCTACTACGCTAAGGCGATGGATGCATACGGCATGGGTGGAGCAGAGTCAGCTCCTGTGCCGCAGATCCCGACCGGAGAGAACCAGATCATCTCAAACGTGACGATCAACTACGAGGTTCGTTAAGGAACCGCTTCACCTGTGGTGACACAAAAACCCTGCATAGAGCAGGGTTTTTGTTTGTTAACATTGCAGCAATAGACGTTACACTCTACTGTTTTGGGCATGAACTCATATGACCCGCACTACATGGCGCTCAAGGAGACAAAATTGCAAGAAATCATCAACAAAACCAAGACCGTTACTA